>Ga0233444_10000172_pt1 | contig 90285 bp, 86 predicted proteins | sample SI_124_October20_6_FD_182792 | JGI IMG/M metagenome (GOLD analysis project Ga0233444, IMG submission 182792) | Seawater microbial communities from Saanich Inlet, British Columbia, Canada - SI_124_October2016_10_MG | ecosystem: Environmental > Aquatic > Marine > Inlet | place: Canada: British... | reverse complement strand
CGATTGCTTCTCCAGACATGGGAGGTTCTAAAAGAGCTTATGCGTATTCTAAACACCTACATTCAGATGTTGTAATCTGTTACAAACAAAGAAAAAAAGCCAATGTTATTTCACATATGGAACTCATAGGAGATGTCAAAGGGAAGAATGTTATTTTGGTTGACGATATGATTGATACCGGAGGAACCTTAGCCCATGCAGCCAATTTAATGAAAGAAAGAGGGGCTTTAAGCGTACGCGCAATTTGCACCCACCCAATACTTTCCGGAGATGCTTATGAGAAAATCGAAAATTCTGCTCTAACAGAGCTCATTGTGTCTGATACTATCCCTTTAAAAAAGGTGACATCTAAAATAAAAGTAGTATCTTGCGCGCCATTATTTGCGGATGTTATGCACAAAGTGCAAGACAATACTTCAATTAGTGGACAATTTTTAATGTAAATAAATAATAAAAAAAGTAATGAAATCAATTACAATTAAAGGATCAAAAAGAGAAAGCGTGGGCAAAGTAGCAACGAAAGCCTTACGTAATGCTGGTATGGTTCCTTGCGTTATATACGGAGGAGAAAACCCAATACACTTTTCAGCAGAAGAAAAAGCGTTTAAAAACTTGGTATACACTCCAAACGTTTATACAGCAACGATTGACGTTGACGGACAAAAAATACCAACGATTTTACAAGACATTCAGTTTCACCCAGTAACTGATAAAATTATCCATGTAGATTTTTACCAGTTATTTGATAACAAGGAAATTACAATGAAGATTCCTGTAAAGTTAACAGGGACTTCACCAGGAGTTTTAAACGGAGGGTCTTTGCGTTTTACAAATCGTAAATTAAAAGTAAAAGCATTGCCGTCTAATTTGCCAGATTTTATATCTGCGGATATTTCTGGATTAAAAATTGGGAGCAAACTATTAATCTCTTCTTTATTTAATGAGGTGTATACATTTATGCACCCAGACAATACGGTTGTTGTTCAAGTTAGAACTTCACGTAATGCATCAGAAGCTGAAGAAGCGACAGAAGAAGCAACAGAAGCAACAGAAGCAACAACAGAAGCTGCTGCTACAGAGTAATTTTTACAATTATATGATACAAAAAGCGTTACAAATCTGTAACGCTTTTTTTATTTTAGTATTTTTACGAAATGAATTTTAAAAACTTTTTTTCTAATATATTTGTTACAAAAGTTGAATTTAAGGAAGATGTAATGAAGAAATTTTTAATTGTTGGTTTGGGAAATATTGGTGAAAAGTACGGCAATACCCGACATAATATTGGCTTTAAAATTTTGGATGAAGTTGCCCTTGAAAACAACCTCACTTTTGAAACTTTTAAGCTAGGAGATCTAGCAACCTATAAAGTTAAAGGGCGAACGTTTATTCTTTTAAAACCGAGCACGTTTATGAATTTAAGCGGAAAAGCATTGAAATACTGGATGAATAAAGAGAACATCTCTTTAGAAAATATTTTAGTAGTTACAGATGATGTTAATATAGATTTTGGAGCGATTCGATTAAAAGCAAAAGGTTCTGCTGGGGGACATAATGGATTAAAAGATATTCAAGAAAAATTACAAACCCAACAGTATGCGCGCTTCAGATTTGGAATTGGGGGAGATTACAGCAAAGGGAGGCAAGTAGATTTTGTCCTAGGAGAATGGACCAAGGAAGAAACGAGTCAATTAATAGAAAAGTTGCCATTAGCAGCAAAAATAATCACCTCTTTTGGAACTGCGGGATTGGCCAATACAATGAATACTTTTAATGGAAAATAAGAGATTCCTTTTTAATGTTTTAAAAAAAAAGGCAGTCTAATATAGACGGCCTTTCTTTTTATGTTTGCTTCATCTTAGCTCCTTGCAAAGCTAATAGTTGTCTCCATCTCTGTTGTTATAGGGTCTTCCGTTTCTTCCGTTTCTTGATACAAAACAAGAACGGTCTCATTAAATGTAGTTATATTGAAGGTTCCACTTAAGAAATCGCCAAAAGAGACATTAAATTGAATCGTATTGTTTGTCGTATCTAAATCAAAAGTTCCAGAGGTATCAATATCTAATATGACAGTTTCTGTTTCGGGGTTTCCAATAGTTGGAGTTACTTTAGAAATCATTCTAAATTGGCCAATTGCTTTAAAAGAGCCATTTTCTTCGAGCTGAAAATCAATTTGAAAAGTATCTCCATTATTTGAAGCAGTAGCAACATCAAGTGGAACTGAAACGCCTCCAACCTGCGTTACTGAGGTTACTTTCATTTCTGTATTCAAACTGGTAATACTGTACGATCCAGCAATATTAGTATTTGACAAAATAATCGTTGGTTCTTTAGGATCATTGTCACAATTTACAACAAGTACTGAAATGATTAGAATGATAATTACTTTTGATAACTTCATAGTTTTAATTTTAAGAATTAATTTTCATGTGCATACCACTCTGCAAAACTTGTTTCAGTTTCTTGAAGTTTTATACCGTATAATTGAATGTTTTCAGGGAGTCTTTTTTTTATTTTCTCAGCAAAATCAATCACCATCATCTCACTCGTTGGCTGGTAATCGACTAAAATAACATGATGTCCGCTACCTTTTAGCACTTTGGCCAACTCAACATGAGGGGTGTTTTTGTTAAACACGGTTGCATGGTCAAAAACATCTACGATTTCTTCGTTAATAATTTTCTTTAAATCACTAAAATCAATGACCATTCCATATTTTACGTTGGTATTGTCTTTTATTGGTTTTCCGGAAACGGTTACAGAAAGTTTATAAGAATGGCCGTGAACATTTTTACATTTCCCGTCATAACCGTACAAGGCATGACCTGTTTCAAAATTAAACTGTTTGGTAATCCTAATTGTGCTCATTTACGTTTGTTTCTATATTTGTTGTTTTTATATTTGTTGTAAAAGTAAACAATAACCAGCCCTATTGCCAATCCTGTAAATAAAAAATCTCCTCCCATTTTGTTAATCTTTAATTAGATAATTATGTAAAACATCTGCAATTTTTCTAGTATCAGATAATTGCGGAATCTTATTTTGTCCTCCAAATTTGCCAATAGATTTCATATATGCATGAAACCCACCTTTGTTTACTTTTCTGATGATAAGTGGCCGCAACACTTTGCCTTCAATTAAATCAAAATAATAAATATTTTGCATTTGCATAGAAGCATCAATTTTAGCTGCAAAAGCATCTAAATTATCTGGTTCATTTTCAAATTCTATAAACCATTCATGATAAGGCAATCCATTTTTAGGATTTACTTGTGGCGCCACTGTAAATTCACTAATGTTGATCGTTGTCCCTAAAATTGAATCATTCAATGCTTTTTCTACTTCTTTTCCAATGACATGTTCGCCAAAAGCAGAAATAAAATGTTTGATTCTTCCAGTAACCTTAATGCGATAAGGTTTTGTTGAGGTAAACTCTACAGTATCTCCTATATTATACCCCCAAAGTCCGGCTGTCGTGTTTAAAATAATAACGTAATTTACACCAACTTTTACGTCCTTTATGCAAATTCTGGTTGGGTCTTCATTAAAAAATTCAGTTGCTGGGATAAACTCGTAAAAAATACCTGAGTCTAATTGCAGTAACATTCCTTTTTCTGTTTGAGAATCTTGAAAGGCAATAAACCCTTCTGAAGCAGGGTATAATTCTATATAATCGATTTTTTTACCAATTAAACTTTCAAATTTATTCTTGTATGGTTCAAAATTTACACCTCCATAAATGAAAAAATTGAAGTTCGGAAACAATTCTGAAATCGATTTACCTGTCTTATCAATGAGTTTTTCAAAATACATTTGAACCCAAGAAGGAATACCGCTTATTACGGACATATCTTCATTGATGGTTTCTTCAACAATTGCATTTACTTTTGTTTCCCAATCTTCTATACAGTTGGTTTCCCAACTTGGCAATCTGTTTTTTAATAAATATTGAGGGACATAATGAGCAACAATACCACTTAATCTACCAAGCTTTACGCCGTTTTTATCACTTAAAACGGGACTTCCTTGTAAAAAAATCATTTTTCCATCGACAAAACTGGCATCTTTTTTTTCTGCGATATAAAATAATAGCGCATTTCGAGCAGCTTTGATATGTGTAGGCATCGATTCTTTTGTGATTGGGATGTATTTAGCGCCAGAAGTTGTTCCAGAAGTTTTTGCAAAATAAAGTGGTTTTCCGGTCCAAAGAACATCAGATTCACCAGCAACAACTCGATCTACATAGGTCTTTAAACCTTCGTAATCTGTAACTGAAACTTCTTTTTTAAAATCTTCATAATTTGTAATAGTATCAAAATTATGATCTTTTCCAAAAGCGGTTTTTCCTCCTTCAGAAAGAAGGTGTTTAAAAACCTTCTCTTGTGTTTTATGAGGTTTTTCTGCCCATTTAAAAACCTTTCTAGTGGCTATTTTAGCAAAAGGAATTGCGAAAAATGATTTGATACTCATTATTTAAAGTCTATAAAATTTATTGGATTTACGGCATAACCTCCACTCCAAAGTTCAAAATGTAAATGAGGTCCTGTGGTGAGTTTTCCGCTAGAACCAACGGTAGCAATTACTTCTCCAGATTTTACAAAATCGCCTTGTTTTTTCAATAGGTTTCCGTTGTGCTTGTAGGTAGAAATATATTCATTCGCATGTTTTAAAATGAGAACATATCCTGTTTCTATGGTCCATCCAGAGAAAATAACAGTACCCTCTGCTATTGCCTTAATTGGATCGCCTTTTTTAGCTGTAATATCGACAGCAAAGTGATTGGAAGAAGCTTCAAAATCTTGTGAAATATCTCCTTTTAAAGGAGCAAAAAATACAACTTTAATAGTGCTTTTTGTATTTTTTTCTATTGAAAAACGTGTTTTTTGGTCTACCTTTTCTCTGAATAATGAATCCCTTTTTGTTGCGTTTAATTCTCGCTCATCAATAGAACGACTTCTTGTTTTGATCTTAATAGAATCTAAATTTTCAGGTTTAATTTCTCCTGATAAAACAGTCTTTAGTGCTTTTGTGTAATTTCCTATTAGAGTTAATTTTCTTTTTAGAGAGTCTGCTTCTAATGTTAACTTGGTTGCTTTTCTTATGAGCGTAGAGGAAGAATACCCTGGGATATATTCCTTTAGAGGTGTAAAGGCTATTAATAGCCCAGTTGCTGTAATCAATAAAATGGAAAAAAAACCTCCAAAAACAAATACATTTAATCGGGATAGTTTTAATGAAAAACGCTCTTCAAAGTTGTCTTCATTTAAAACGACTAACCGGTATTTATCGGTTAGTTTTTGTTTTAACTTTGTCTTCTTTTTATCTTTTTTTGCCACAAATTTTTATTTGACGTTCAACAAATATACAACCATTTTTAAGTGAAATTATTTTTTGTAAAAATTCATTTCATCTAGGTATTTCCATACCTCTTTTGACAACAGAGGTTGTATGTTTTTTTGTTTTTTAATTCCATTTCTAATCATTGTAGAAGAAATTTCAATCATTGGGGCATCTACTCTATGGATTCTTGGGTGATTTTTAAAATCATGCGCATTTTCCCCTGAACTAATCCTCGGATATACATAGATATGATGGTGTTCTAAAATAGTTTGGTAGTTCTTCCATTTGTGTAAACTTTTTAGATTGTCTTCTCCCATGATTAGACAAAATTCATTCTTTGGGTAAGCTTCTGAGACATGAGCTAAGGTATAAACCGTATAGTTTGGTTGCGGTAATTTAAACTCAATATCAGAAGGTTTAATTTTTTCATAGGCTTCTGTTGCTTTGTAAACCATTTCAAAACGATGATGATTATCGAGTAAAGAACTTTTATTTTTAAAAGGGTTGTGTGGGGTCACAACCATCCAAATCTCATCTAGATCTGAATATTCAACCATGTGATTGGCAATGATTAGATGTCCAGCATGAATTGGATTGAATGTTCCGAAATATAAACCTATTTTTTTCATACTTATGGTTTAAAAGAAGGGTGCGTTTTTCAACAGTTTCTTTCCTTTATTTCAATTCTAAAAAATTACGAACTAAATGGTCGGCTTCTTTTAAAGCAGTTTCTAATTCGTAATTTTTAATAATTTTATCAAATTGTGGTGCAGTCGCTAATTCAACCGATGCTTTAGCGATTCGCATATTTATTTTGTCTTCACTCTCTGTTGATCGTTTTTTTAAACGAATTTTCAATTCATCTACACTTGGCGGTTTTACAAAAACAGCTAAGGTTTCTTTGGGGTATTTGTTTTTAATTCTTAACCCACCAACAACATCAATATCAAAAATAACGTGTTTTTTTAATTTCCAAATGCGTTCAATTTCACTTTTTAAAGTTCCATAAAAGTTGTCTCTATATACTTCTTCCCATTCTAAAAAAGCATCTGCTTTAATATTGTCTTTAAATTCTCTCAAGGATATAAAATAATAATCTTCCCCATCTTTTTCAAAACCCCTTGGGTCTCTGGACGTGGCAGAAACAGAAAACGCTAAATTAAACGGCTCTTGTTTTAATAGGTGACGTACAATTGTTGTTTTACCCGAACCTGAGGGTGCAGAAAAGACAATTAATTTTCCTTTGAACTCTGACATTTACAATACGTTTAAAATCTGTTCTTTAATTTGTTCTAATTCATTTTTCATTTGAATGACCGCTTTTTGCATAGGAGCAAAATTAGCTTTAGAACCCGTTGTGTTTATTTCTCTTCCCATTTCTTGAACAATAAATCCTAATTTCTTCCCATTTGAATTTTCTAGAGCTAATGTTTCTAAAAAATAATCCAGATGATTTGCCAAACGAACTTTTTCTTCATTGATATCTAGTTTTTCTAGATAGTAGATTAATTCCTGTTCAAAACGATTTTCATCTGTTTCTACTTTTAAATCATCAATCGCTTTTTTCAAACGTGTTTTTACATTTTCAATTCGATCTCCGTCTAAGGATTTTACTTCTTTTAAATAGGTTTTTATATTGGCAATTCTTTCTTTAAAGTCTACTTCCAAAGAGGCAGCTTCATCCATTCGGTACTGTATAATTTCTTGAATAGCTATTTCTATATGTTCATTAATGAGGTTCCATTCGTTTTCGTCTAGTTCTTCACGCTCTGTTTTTAGGGCATCAGGCATTCTTACTGCCATTTTTAGTAATTCAACTTCATTGGACGCTTCTGTCTCAACGATATTTCTCAATTGTTGAAGGTACTGTTTGACCACTCCGTGATTCAACGTCGTAGAGGTTTCCTCTGCAGTCATTTCTACATAAATTGAAAAGTCGACTTTACCTCGAACCAAAGCGCTGGCTAATTTTTTGCGAACAGCTAATTCTTTTTCTTTGTAATAAGAAGGGATTCTGACGTTTAAATCGAGATTTTTACTGTTCAAAGATTTAATTTCTATGGTTACTTTTTTCGTTGGTAATTGCAATACAGTTTTACCATAACCCGTCATGGATTGAATCATAAAATAAACGTTTAGTATGAAGAGCAAAGATAGTTTTTATTTAACGATTTTTTTTACTTGTTCGCCAACTAAATACGGTAGTGTAAAGTGCCCTGATTTTCATAAAAGTATTCACCAGAGTGATGGAATTATTTTTTTGCAGACAACCCAATTATTCTCTCGAAGTTGGAATTGAGTTGCCTGATATTTCATTAAATTCAAAGAAACTACATTTGTAAATTAAACAGATACAATGGAGATACATCACATAGGCAGTTCAAACTCAATTTTAAACACTTTTATTACCGAGATAAGAGATGAAAACATTCAAAAAGACGCGATGCGATTCAGAAGAAATATCGAAAGAATTGGAGAGGTCTTAGGGTATGAATTAAGCAAGAAGCTCTCTTACTCTGATGTTTATACCAACACTCCTCTTGGAAAAAAGAAGGGGCAGTTGCCTACAAATGAGATTGTTTTGTGTTCTGTTTTAAGAGCAGGATTGCCATTGCATCAAGGGGTATTAAATTACTTTGATGGTGTTGAAAATGCTTTTATTTCAGCCTATCGTCATCATCCAAATAACAATGAAGAGTTAGAAATAGCGGTAGAATATTTTGCAGCACCTTCTATCGAAAATAAGACATTGTTGTTGGCAGATCCTATGCTGGCAACTGGTCAATCCTTGGTTGCTGTTTTAGAAGCTATTCAGCAACAAGGAACTCCCAAAGAAATTCATCTAATTGTGGTTATTGGCGCCACAGAAGGGATTCAATTTTTAGAAGATAAATTCCCAGAAAACACCCACCTGTGGATTGCCGCTATAGACGATAAATTAAATAGTAAAGGATATATTATTCCTGGTCTTGGGGATGCCGGAGATTTGGCTTTTGGAGTTAAACTATAGGAAGTATAAAGTTACAATTGTTCCTAACAGCAGCAACCCAAATAAGATGTTTTTTAGGATTCTTTTTTTAACAACCTCAAATCCGTTTGCAATAATGATACACCCTGGAATTAAAAAGAAAATAATTTCTGATCCATTTTTTTCATTGACAAGTAGTGCAAAAACAACAGCAATAAGTGAGTTTATGATTAAAATAATCCAACTTTTCTTAAAATAATCATTGATTGAAAGTGCTTTGGGTGATTTCAATAAAATAGAGAGTAGGGTTAAAAAAAGAAAAACTCCAAAGATCCATAAAGTATAATTTTCTCTATATATAAAGAGCTTATGAGCAGAGATAAAGTCAAATAGGTCATTAAATTTTTCAGGCGAATTATTCCACAATAGATAGGTGAAATAAACAATTAAAGGAGTAACAAATCCAATAAAAGGGGAGATGATGGTGTTGATAGTTATTTTTTGATAGGCCAAAATAGCGATACACAGAACAATCGAAAAAAGAATTGAAAAAGGTTCTAAAAGGAACATAACGCCAAGCCAAAGACCTCCATCAAATATTTTTTGAATCATGTTTTTCGAAGAATGAAGGCTGTATGCTTTTCTTAAAAAGAGAAGGTAGATGATTACTAGTGTTATTGATTTAAAATCAAAAAGAGCTGAAAAAAAAAGTGTTATTGCTAGTGTAAAGACATAAAATGCATAGGAATGATCTAGCGTGAGCTTGTTTTTGGTAACAATAAAGTTGAAAAAGAAGAAAACAGATAAAAAAAGAAATACAAACAAAATGCTTTCAAAGGCCTGATATAGAGTAATGTCACCGCTAAATAGTGTAAAAGTAATCTTTCCGAAAAAAAAACAAAAGAACAGTCCTAAATAGACGATGAAATTGATTGGTTTAGATTTCTCCAAAAAATTGGCTAGCATTGTTTCTTTTATTATTTTTGCAGTGTAAAGATAATTAAGTTATGATAGCAAGCAATATTTTTAGATGGATTGGTACTTTATTTACAGAGTATTTATTTATCCCTTTTAATCAATTACGTTCAGATTTAGCTCTAAGAGAATTTGGATGGTGGATTTCAAATGGAGTTAATTGGCTTTTTCTAATTGTCTTTCTATTTCTTTTACGTTATTGGATGAAAGAGTCCTATAAATTTAAAAGAGAAGGAACAGAAGATAAAGCATAGTTTTTATATTGGGAAGTAAAAATAAATTAAAACGTTTCAAGGAAAACGAAACGTTTAAAAATGTGATACAACCATCAAGAGAAGAAGTAGTCACAAACTTCATTCACAAAGGGGAATGGCATTCTTTTTTTGGAAACAACAATCCTATTGTTGTTGAGTTAGGTTGTGGTAAAGGAGAATACACCATTGCATTGGCTCAAAAAAACCCACAAAAAAATTTTATTGGAATAGACATAAAAGGGGCTCGTTTTTGGAGGGGTGCTAAGACGGCAATTGAAGAAAATTTAGAGAATGTCGCTTTTGTAAGAACACAAATAGAGTTGGTTGATTTTATTTTTGCTAAAAATGAAGTCTCTGAAATTTGGATTACTTTTCCAGACCCACAAATAAAATACAAGCGAACAAAACACAGAATGACGAATTCCGATTTCATGAAAAAATATCATCAGGTATTAAAGAAAGACGGACTCATGAACTTAAAAACCGACAGTGAGTTCATGCATGGATATACCCTAGGATTATTACATGGAGAAGGTCATGAGATCTTGAATGCAAACCACAACGTATACAAAAACGAAGGATCTCCTAAAGAGGTTACAGAAACTCAAACTTTTTACGAGAATCAATATTTACAAGTAGGAAAACCAATTACCTATATTCAATTTAGATTGAAGTATTAGCAGGTTTTTATATCTTCACTTTGTGAAAGAAACAGATAATTTTTTTAATAAAGTATATGAAGTAGCTCGTTTAATCCCCTACGGAAGAGTTACAAGCTACGGAGCTATTGCAATCTATCTAGGAGCAGCCAGATCTGCAAGAATGGTAGGTTGGGCAATGAACAAAGCACACCATTTAGAGGACATCCCCGCACATAGGGTTGTTAATAGAAAAGGAGTTCTTACCGGTAAACATCATTTTGGAGGAACAAACTTAATGCAACAACTTCTAGAAAATGAGAAAATTATTGTTGTTGACAATCAAATACAAGATTTTGAAAAGGTCTTTTGGAATCCTCTAAAGGAACTCTCATAAACTAGGGTCTTTTAGAATTTGAAATCTGTAAGAATTTTTAGTCAATCTACGACACACTTTTTCTTAATTATAAGGGGATCAATTAAATTTTAAACTTTAGCAGGAATTTAAGACGAGTATTTCTTCAAAACTAATTTTACGAGTATCTTTGTAATTTAGAATTAATCCGAATTAAAATCTCAAAAAATGAGTTTTAAAAAACAAGATATATATAAAGCTTTAGAAACAATTACAGCCCCGGGAGAAGGGAAAAGTTTAATTGAGAACAAGAACGTTACAAATGTAGTAACCTTCGGGAATGAGGTGCTTATAGATGTTGTAATTAATAACCCAACGTTACAAGCAAAAAAGAAAATTGAAATTGAAATTACGAAGGCAATTAAAACAACGATTGATGAAAAAATTGATGTGAAAATTAATGTAACGGTGGAAAAACCGGCCCCAAAAGAAGCATCAAATCAAATTCGAGGGAAAGAAATTCCTTCGATCAAAAATATCATAGCAATCGCCTCTGGAAAAGGAGGAGTAGGAAAATCTACTGTGACAGCAAATACGGCTATTTCTCTAGCTAAAATGGGTTTTAGCGTGGGGGTTTTAGATGCAGATATATACGGACCATCACAACATATTATGTTTGATGTTGAAAAAGTAAGACCGCTTTCTGTAAATGTTGAGGGTCGTTCAAAAATGAAACCAGTTGAAAATTACGGCGTAAAATTGTTGTCTCTAGGTTTTTTTACAAATCCAAACCAGGCAGTAATTTGGAGAGGCCCTATGGCTTCTAAAGCTTTGAATCAATTAATTTTTGATGCAGATTGGGGTGAATTAGATTTCTTATTGATTGATTTACCTCCAGGAACGGGCGATGTTCATTTGTCAATTGTTCAAGCATTGCCAATCAATGGAGCACTTATTGTAAGTACGCCACAAAACATTGCACTCGCAGATGCAAAAAAAGGAGTCGCAATGTTTCAACAAGAAAGTATCAATGTTCCGGTGTTGGGCATTGTTGAAAACATGTCGTATTTTACTCCCGAGGAGCTTCCAAACAATAAATATTATATCTTTGGCCAAGATGGAGCAAAAAATTTGGCTGAAGATATTCAAACTAAATTTTTAGGAGAAGTCCCTTTGGTGCAAAGTATTCGAGAAGCAGGAGATGTTGGACGCCCCGTCGCTTTACAAGATGGAACCCTTTTAGAAAAATCATTTAGTGATATTACAAAAGAAATGGTTTCAGAATTGTTAAAAAGAAATAAAAATTTGCCACCTACAGAGGTAGTGAGAATCACAACGATGAGCGGCTGTAGCGCAGTAAAAAAGTAAAAGATATGACAGAAAACGAAACATTAAGTAATGTTGAAAAAGCACTGAATGAAATTCGTCCTTTCTTAATGAGTGATGGAGGGAATATTAAATTACTCTCTATTGAAGGAGTTGTTGTAAAAGTTCAGTTAGAAGGGGCGTGTACAGGTTGCTCTGTAAATCAAATGACATTAAAAAACGGTGTAGAAGCGACAATCAAAAAATATGCACCACAAATTGAAGAGGTTATTAACGTTGTTTAACCTGGAGACGACTTTTATCATGTAAAATAGCGTTTGTTGACGGACTTGTTTACACTCAATTTTTATTTTTAAATTAATGATTACAACAGATATTCTAATTATTGGAGCAGGGCCTACAGGGCTGTTCACTGTTTTTGAAGCCGGTTTATTAAAGCTTAGATGCCATCTTATTGACGCCTTACCTCAACCCGGAGGTCAATGTTCGGAGATTTATCCAAAGAAACCGATTTATGATATTCCTGCCTATCCAGAGATTTTAGCAGGAGATTTAACGGATAAATTATTAGAACAGATTAAGCAATTTGAGCCAGGATTCACATTAGGAGAGCGCGCAGAAACGATCGAGAAACAAGAAGACGAAACGTTTATTGTGACCACAAATAAAGGCACCAAACATCAGGCAAAAGTTGTTGCCATAGCGGGAGGATTGGGTTCTTTTGAACCAAGGAAGCCTCCGATTTCAAATATTGTAGATTTTGAAGACAAAGGAGTAGAATACATTATTAAGGAGCCTGAATTATACCGCAATAAAAAAGTAGTGATTTCTGGAGGAGGAGATTCTGCTTTAGATTGGGCAATTTTCTTGTCAGACATTGCTTCCGAAGTTACTTTAATTCACAGAAGAAATGAATTCAGAGGCGCTTTGGATTCGGTTGAAAAAGTACAAGAGCTAAAAAATTTAGGAAAAATAAGATTAATCACTCCAGCAGAGGTCAAAGGAATTATAGGCACAGATAAAGTGGAAGGAGTTGCTGTTGAGCAGAAAGGAAAGGATGCTTTTATTATTGATACAGATCACTTTATTCCCCTGTTTGGATTGTCTCCCAAGTTAGGTCCTATTGGGGATTGGGGGTTAGAGATTGAGAAGAATGCGATCAAAGTAAACAATGCCTTGGATTATCAGACGAATATTCCTGGAGTATATGCCATTGGAGATGTAAATACGTATCCGGGTAAATTAAAGTTGATTTTATGTGGTTTTCACGAAGCTACATTAATGTGTCAGAGTGCTTATAAGCGTATTTTTCCGAATAAAAGGTATGTAATGAAGTACACCACCGTTGGAGGAGTAGATGGTTTTGATGGCACTAGAAAAGAAGCGCCGAAAGCAGTTATTAAGAAGATAGAATAACAAAAGCTACTATTTCTGACAGAGTTTTCCCTATATTTGTAAGAACTACGAAATCGATATAGATGTATTTAGAATTACTTATCTTTTTAAAATTCTTACTGAAACGCAATCCTGAATGATCATTTTTTAGGTCCTTTTTTTCAATCTAAAAAAGGAATGCGATACTTCAGTTTAAGTATTATTACTCTTATAAATTCATTAAATACATTCATAAAACATGCCTTTTTATCATAAATTAGGACTAATTCCGCCTAAAAGACACACACAATTTCGTAAAAAAGATGGAAGCTTATACTATGAGCAATTGTTTGGAACCATCGGTTTCGACGGAATGTCAACCAACTCGTATCATGAACATAGGCCTACTATGGTCAAAAAAATAGGGAAACAATATTCTGTAAAACCTAAAATTGCGAAAGCAAACAACCTCCAATCGTATCGTTTTAGAGGGTTTCAAGTTTCACAAGAAAAGGACTATTTAGAGAGCAGAAAAGTAGTTTTAACAAATTCGGACTGTAATATTATTTTATCAGCTCCAAAAGCACCCACCTCTTCGTACTTTTATAAAAACACAGATGCAGATGAAGTAATTTTTATTCATAAAGGAACCGGAAAATTAAGAACGCATCTTGGGAATATTGATTTTAAATATGGAGATTATTTGGTGATCCCACGAGGAACTATTTATAAATTAGATTTCGATACTGAAAATAACAGATTGTTTATTGTTGAATCTTATTCACCAGTGTATACCCCTAAACGTTATAGAAATTGGTTTGGTCAGTTGTTAGAACATGCACCTTTTTGTGAGCGCGATATAAGAAGGCCTCAAGAATTAGAGACACATAATGAGTTGGGAGACTTTTTAATTAAAGTTAAAAAGCAAGATGAAATTATAGAAATGACCTATGCTTCACATCCTTTTGATGTAATTGGATATGATGGGTATAATTTTCCGTATGCATTTTCTATTCACGATTTTGAGCCAATCACAGGGAGAATTCATCAACCCCCACCAGTTCATCAAACTTTCGAAACGAATGCATTTGTGATTTGCAGTTTTGTTCCACGATTATACGATTACCATCCGAATTCAATTCCGGCACCATACAATCATAGCAATATAGATTCAGATGAGGTTTTATATTATGTAGACGGTGATTTTATGAGTAGAAACGACATTGAACAAGGGCATATTTCTTTGCATCCAGCAGGAATTCCACACGGCCCTCATCCAGGCGCAACAGAACGTAGTATTGGTCATACAAAAACAGAAGAATTAGCAGTAATGGTCGATACTTTTAAGCCTTTACAGGTAACTGAACAAGCAATGAAAATTGCAGACGAAGAGTACTATAAATCTTGGTTAGAGTAATATAAAGTATGAAAGTAAAACATTCCGATGAGTAAAAAAGAAATAAAATCAGTGAATTACAGTTTAGAAAAAATATTTGAAGGGGCTCAAGACTTTCTCCCTTTATTAGGGACAGATTATGTAGAGTTTTATGTAGGAAACGCAAAACAATCGGCACATTTTTATAAAACAGCCTTTGGTTTTCAATCCTATGCCTATAAAGGATTAGAAACAGGTGCTACAGATGCTGTGAGTTATGTGTTAACTCAAGATAAAATTAAAATTATTTTAACAACCCCCTTGTCTAGTAAATCTCCAATAAATGATCATATCGTAAAGCATGGTGATGGGGTAAAAGTAGTAGCTCTTTGGGTAGAGGATGCTCGAAAAGCATACAAAGAAACAACCTCTAGAGGAGCCAAATCGTATCTTTCGCCAATAGTAGAAAAAGATGAGTACGGAGAGGTTGTTAGGGCTGGAATCTATACCTATGGAGAAACGGTTCATATGTTTGTGGAACGAAAAAATTATAAAGGGCCTTTTTTACCAGGGTTTCAAAAGTGGGAATCCGCCTATAATCCGCCAGCGGCAGGGTTGAAATATATTGACCATATGGTTGGGAATGTTGGCTGGAATCAAATGGATATTTGGGTAAAATGGTATGAAGATGTCATGGGGTTCGAAAATTTTTTATCATTTGACGATAAACAAATTCACACAGAATATTCGGCATTAATGAGTAAAGTAATGTCGAATGGAAATGGTCGAATTAAGTTTCCAATCAATGAACCTGCAGAAGGGAAAAAACGGTCTCAAATAGAGGAATATTTAGATTTTTACGAAGGGGCAGGTGTACAGCACATAGCAGTTGCAACAGATGATATCATCAAAACAGTTCATCAATTAAAATCAAATGGAGTCGAGTTTTTGTCAACACCTCCGGAAGCCTACTACAAAGCAGTTCCTGGGCGTTTAGAAGAATTTAGTCATGAGTTAAGAGAAGATCTTGAAAAATTAAAACGTCTTGGAATTATGATCGATGCCGATGAGGAAGGGTATTTGTTGCAAATTTTCACAAAACCCGTCGAAGACCGACCCACCTTATTTTTTGAAGTTATTCAAAGAATGGGAGCTCGAGGTTTTGGCGCAGGAAACTTTAAAGCTTTATTTGAGTCTATAGAGAGAGAACAAGCTAAAAGAGGGACTTTATAAATCTTTAAAATGAAAAGAGAAGAAATTTTAAAAGCAATAGAGGAAAAGTATGATCATCTGGGAGTCCCTGTAGACGCCATGCTAGAGGGGTTGCTTTGGAGCACACCAATTACATATTGGGATTATATTCAAACAGATGCATTGTTAGGATTGCAAACACCTAGAACAACCCAACCCGATGAAATGGTTTTTATCATGTATCATCAGGTTAATGAATTGTTTTTTAAAATGATTTTGTGGGAAATTGATCAAGTTGCAAAATCTACCCAAATTACGGCGGATAAATTCACCATGCACCTCGATAGAATTAGCAGGTATTTTGACACGCTGTGCAGCTCTTTTTCGGTAATGGCAGAGGGCATGGAAAAAGAACAATATTTAAAATTTAGAAAAACATTAACCCCAGCAAGTGGTTTTCAAAGCGCACAGTATAGAAAAATTGAGTTTGCATCTACTGAGTTAATCAATTTGATTGACGTGCGTTATAGGGACACGATTAACAGAGCATCGTCTTTTAAAAACGCATACAATCACTTGTACTGGCAAGCAGCAGGAAAAAACTATACAACCGGACAAAAATCAACATTATTAACTCTTTTTGAAAAAAAATATTTAGGAGATTTTATTGATTTTATGGAAGATTATAACAACATCAATCTTTCTAAAAAATTCAAAGAATTACCCAAAAAAGTCCAAGAAAATAAGGAGTTGATCAAGGCAATGCGTCAGTATGATTATACCGTAAATGTCAAGTGGGTAATGGCTCATTACAATGCAGCAGGAAAGTATTTGGGGGGAGAAGACAAAGATATGGAAGCAACTGGAGGATCTAGCTGGCGAAAGTATATGCATCCAAAGTACCAAAGAAGAATATTTTACCCCTATTTATGGAGTGAAGAAGAGTTGAAAAACTGGGGGTCAGTTTAGATTCCAATTCTGGAGCTCTAAAATCATTGTAAACTAAGTTTGTAAACTATTTTTTAACTTTTTGGTAAGGGAATTGTCAATCCTTTTTTATAAGTTTGAAACTGATGAGAACATACAGTCTATTATTAAGTTTATTTTTTTTAACTCCGATGCTTGGTCAACAAAAACCAACCGTTTTTAAAAGCGGTGAATTGCTTCGATATAAAATGAGTTACAGTGGTTTTCTTAGAGCAGGAACAGCTGTTTTAGAACTAAAGGAAAAAGATTTTAACGGTAAGAAAGTATTTTACACAAAAGGTTCTGGATGGACTTCTGGCGCTGTAAAGTGGTTTTTTGAAGTAGATGACCACTACGAATCTTATTTTGACAAAGACACTATTAAGCCTTATCTTTTTAAAAGAAAGATTAATGAAGGAGGGTATAAAAAAAACAGAAATACTTCATTCAATTATAAATCGAATAAAGCCTATGTTCAAGACTTTATTTTACAAAAAGATACTTCCATCGTTTTTTCCAAGGTACAAGACATGCTCTCTTCTTTTTATTATTTAAGAAATCGAGACGTTAAAAACATGAAAAAAGGAGAAGAAATCGCAATTGACATGTTTATGGACTCACAGGTGTATCCATTTAAATTACGGTTTTTAGGTAGAGAAACCTTAAAAACAAAATTTGGAACTATAAAAACAATGATATTTAGGCCATTAGTTCAGTCGGGAAGGGTTTTTAAAGCGCAAGAAAGTGTTACCCTTTGGATTACTGATGATGCAAACAAAATACCTATAAAACTAAGCGCAGATCTTTCTGTAGGCTCTCTCAGGGCTGAGTTAGAGGCGTATAAAGGTTTGGCGAATCCCTTTTAGACAAGGAACGAAACCGTTTTAGGAACTTCATTGAGATAGAGGCTTACAAAAACTTTTTTATTTGTATTTTTGAAAACTATCTGTAACAGCTCTCATTTTTTGAAAAAAATAATACTCGTTTTACTGTTAATTACATCCATTTCGTCCTGTGTAAAGGATTCTGATCAGGCGGTGGTTTCTCCTGAAAAAACAGTTCCGAAACCCGTGTTCAAGTATGGCTATAACTTAGATAAATTTAAAGTAGTGCAAGACACCATAAAAAGTGGAGAAAGTTTTGGGATTATTTTAGATAGACATCATGTTTTTTATCCTAAAATAAACAAAATAGCAAGCACCATAAAAAAAACTTTTGATGTAAGAAGAGTCAGGGCTGGAAAGTTATATACTGTTCTAGCAAGTAAAGATTCACTGGAAAAAGCACAAGTTTTTATATACAAACACGACAAAATTAATGCGACGATTGTAGATTTTAAAGATTCAATAATTACAGCCGTTCGATATCAAAAGCCAATAAAGACTGTTTTAAAAACAGTTAATGGAGTCATTAATTCTAGCTTGTCTGTCACCTTGGACAGTTTACATTTATCTCCCAATTTAACTTGGACGATTGCAGATATCTATGCATGGACCTTAGATTTTTATAAACTTCAAAAAGGAGATTCCTTTAAGTTTCTGTATGAAGAAAAATTTATAGATGACACTATTTTTGCTGGTTATGGAGAGGTAAAGTCTGCTGTTTTTAAACACAAAGGGAAGAATTTATATGCTTTTAGATACACCGCAGATGCCCTTTTAGGAATTCCAGAGTACTATGACGATAAAGGAAATATGCTTCGTAGTCAGTTTTTAAAATCGCCAATAAAATTTCAGTATAGAATCTCCTCTAGATATAATTTAAGAAGAAAAATCGCGTATTATGGGAACAGAGTCAGGCCTCATAGAGGAACCGACTTTGCCGCAAAGATAGGGACGCCTATTCTAGCAACTGCCAGTGGAACCGTTTCAGCATCTGCAAAAAGGGGAGGGAATGGAAACTATGTTAAAATTAAGCATAACAACACCTATTCTACCCAGTATTTACACATGCGAAGGCGAAAGGTCAAAAAAGGACAATATGTTAAACAAGGAGAGGTCATTGGCTGGGTTGGAATGACTGGAAATACAGGTGGCCCTCATGTGTGTTACCGTTTCTGGAAGAACGGTAAAGAAGTAGATCCTTTAAGTCCTCGTTTAAAATTACCTGAAGCAGCTCCTTTAAAGAAAAGTTTAAAACCCGAATATTTAGCGTTTATCAAACCCCTTAAATATCAATTAGATCAAAAACAAATTCAAACCCAACAATCAGAAGTAACTAAAGAAATGATTGTTCAAAATTAACAAATGGCTTTAAAAAACATCAACCCAACGAAAACAAATGCTTGGAGTAAATTAACAAATCATTTTAATGATATTCAAAACATCAACATAAAAGATTTAGATAAAGAACCAAATAGAAAAGAGGAGTTTTCTTTAAAACTGAATGATTTATCCGTCGATTTTTCTAAAAACAGGATTACTAAAGAGACGCTTAATCTATTGGTTGAATTGGCAAAAGAAGTCGATTTAAAAGACGCTATTGAAAAACAATTTTCAGGTGAAGTGATCAATGTTACAGAAGGTAGAGAGGTTTTACACACTGCTTTACGAAGCACTTCTGATGAACCTTTGTTGGTTGGTGGTAAAAATATCAAACCACAAATACAGGCTGCTTTAAGAAAAATTAAAAGCTTTAGTAATAAAGTTATTTCTGGAAAATGGAAAGGATATACGGGTAAATCGATTACAGATATTGTAAACATTGGTATTGGAGGTTCGGATCTGGGGCCAGACATGGTAGTAGAATCTTTGAAATATTATAAAAACCAATTAACAACTCATTTTGTTTCAAATGTAGATGGAGACCACGTTTCAGAAGTGATTAAAAATTTAGATCCTGAAACTACCTTGTTTGTTATTGTATCAAAAACGTTCACAACTCAAGAAACCATTTCAAATGCAGAAACTATTAAAAATTGGTTTTTAAAATCTGCAACTATTTTTGACATACCAAAACATTTTGTGGCAGTATCCACAAATTTAGAAGCAGTTGATAATTTTGGAATAGACAAAGCCAATGTATTTCCAATGTGGAATTGGGTTGGTGGTCGTTTTTCTCTCTGGTCTGCAGTTGGTTTGTCAATAAGCCTGTCAGTTGGGTATGACCATTACAAAGCTCTTTTAGAAGGGGCAGAAGAAATGGATTTACACTTTAAAAATGAAGATTTTGACACAAACATACCTGTAATTTTAGCTCTTTTAAGTATCTGGTATAATAATTTTTATGGAGCAGAAACGGAAGCGGTATTACCTTATTCTCAATACTTATCTAAGCTTCCTGCCTATTTGCAGCAAGCCATTATGGAGAGTAACGGAAAAGGAGTAGATAGAAATGGAGATGCTATTGAGTATCAAACAGGAACGATTGTTTGGGGAAGCACAGGGACAAATATGCAGCATGCATTTATGCAATTAGTCCATCAGGGAACCAAATTAATTCCAGCCGATTTTATTGGATACAAAGAGTCTTTGTACGGGTTGGATGACCATCATAAAAAATTAATGGCCAATTATTATGGGCAAATGGATGCTTTGGCTTTTGGAAAAACGAAAGAAGAGGTTCATTTAGAACTGAAGGTTGCGGGCGACGAAGCAAAGATAGCAACATTACTGCCGTTTAAAGTTTTTGAGGGGAATAGACCCAGTAATGCAATCCTTTTTGAAAAGTTAACACCCCGCTCTATGGGAAAGTTAATTTCATTGTATGAACATAAAATTTTTACACAAGGAGTTTTATGGAACATCTATAGTTACGATCAATTTGGTGTAGAACTTGGAAAAGAATTGGCTAAAAAATTGTTAAAAACTCAATAGCACAAAACGAGGTTCTTTATAGGTGTTCCGCTTATCTAACTTTATCAGCACTTTTGTTAATAACACTGTTGATATAAAATAGGATCATTTTTGGAGAATTTATTTTATTTTTCTTAATTTCGAATTCTTAAATTAATGTTAAATACTAACATTAAGTTCACGCTTAAAAATTTCTAAAAAAGGAATTTTTGAAAACAATTTAATAACATAAAATTAAACAATGAAAAATTTTAAAAACTTATTATTTGTAGCGGTATTATTTATATCTGCTTCAGTATTAGGACAAGCTAAAATTACTGGGGAGGTTGTTGATGAAACAAACCAACCGTTACCAGGAGCTAGTATTGTTGTAAAAGGAACAACTAATGGTACATCAACTGATTTTGATGGGAAATTCACCTTGGAAGCAGAAGCTAATTCTGGTTCAATTGTTATTTCTTTCATCGGATTCCAGTCAAAAGAAGTGTCTTTTTCTTCTTCAAACGCGAAACTAGGAACGATTCAGTTGCAAGAAGATGATAGTTTAGATGAAATAATACTAACAGCAACATCATTTGCGATTGATAGAAAAACACCTGTTGCAGTTTCTACAATCAAATCAGCTGATATTGAGAGAAAGTTAGGGTCTCAAGAATTTCCTGAAGTTTTAAAATCTACTCCAGGAGTATATGCAACAAAATCTGGTGGTGGTTTTGGAGATGGACGTATTAATTTACGTGGGTTCAATTCTGAAAACGTTGCTGTAATGATTAACGGAGTTCCTGTCAATGACATGGAAAACGGAAGAGTATTCTGGTCTAACTGGGCTGGGTTGTCAGACGTAACATCTGCGATGCAGGTGCAGAGAGGTTTAGGTGCTTCTAAGGTGGCGGTACCATCTATTGGAGGAACTATTAATATTTTATCTAAAACTTCTGATGTTCAAAAGGGAGGAAATATTATCGCTTCAACAGGAAATGATGGGTACCAAAAATATGGCTTTACTTTATCTACAGGACTTATGGATAATGGATTAGCTGCTACCGTTTCTTTTGCTAAAATTGAAGGAGAAGGATATGTAGATGGGACACAATTTAAAGGCTTTAATTATTTTGTAAATCTTTCTAAAGAAATTAACGAAAACCATAAATTGTCTTTTACATCATTTGGAGCTCCACAAAGACATGGTCAAAGACAAAATAGAAGTACGATAGATACCTATAGAAATGCAGAGTCTGGAAATCGTTTTAATCCAGATTGGGGTTACAAGAATGGACAAGTTACACATATAGAGGATAATTTCTATCACAAATCTCAGACATCTTTAAATCATTATTGGACAATGAGCGATGTTAGTTCTCTATCAACTGCAGTATACGCTTCTTTTGGTACTGGAGGTGGAGGTGGAACCGCAGGAACTAACAGAGATTTATTTAGTGTTAGATTAGGAGGTTCTGATCAACCAGTAGATTTAGATAATATTGTTGAGATCAACAGAGCAAACGGAGCTTTAGGTTCTGAAGCAATTTTAAGAGCTTCAAGAAATGATCACCAATGGTATGGTGTTTTATCAACATTCAAAACAAAAGTTTCTGATAATTTAGACCTAATTGCTGGTTTAGATTGGAGAACGTATACAGGAAAACACTTTAGAGAAGTTACAGACTTATTAGGAGGGCAATATTATTTTGATGATAATAACGTAAATAATCCAAATGCAGCATTATCTGTTGGAGATAAAATGGGTTATAATAACGATGGTCAAGTAGGCTGGTTAGGTTTCTTTGGTCAATTAGAATATGGAACAGATAATTTTAATGCTTTTGTTTCTACTTCTATTCAAAAAACCTCTTATCAAAGAATTGAATATTTCTTATACGACTTAAGTACAGAGGCTGGTAGAGACCTTGCAACATCTGATAAAATTAACCTAAATGGATATAGTCTTAAAGGGGGAGCAAACTTCAAATTGGACGATGTACAAAATGTTTTTGCGAATATTGGTTATTTTGAAAGACCAGCAATCTTTACAGCTGTATTTAATGGGTACAACAACACAAAGGTCAATGCAGATGCAGAAAATGAAAAAGTTTTCAGTATGGAATTAGGATATGGTCTTAGAGGAGAAAAATTTGCAGCGAATGTAAATTTATACAGAACGCAGTGGAATGACAGAACTTTTACAAGAAACATAAGAGCTACTGAACCTGGAGCTGAGGATTATACAGCCAACCTTTTAGGGGTTAATGCCCTTCACCAAGGGGTAGAGTTTGATTTTACCTACAAGTATTCCAATAAATTAAACTTCACAGGGATGTTATCTTTGGGAGATTGGAAATGGGATAACGACTTAGATGATGTACCTGTTTTTGATGAAAATCAAAATGAGGTAGACAGAATTTCTCTTCCAATTCAGGGCTTGAGAGTTTCTGATGCTGCACAAACGACCGCTGCTTTAGGAATGTTATATAAGTTTTGGGACAAAACAAGTATTACCTTAGATTATAACTATTTTGCAGACTTATATGCTCGAATAGATGTTTTAAATTACGCGAATGCTTCAACAAGACCAACAGATTCATGGAAAGCACCTAATTACAGTACTATGGATGCTAGTTTACGTCATGGCTTTAAAGTTGGTGATTTTGACACAACACTTACGGTCCGTGTAAATAACTTATTAGATACAGATTACATTGCTGATGCTATAGACGCTTCCGACCCACTAGTATACTTCGGTTTCGGTAGAACATTTAGTTTAAGCGCAAAAATTAAATTTTAAAAACTTACAAATGAAAAAAATATTTTATTCTTTCGCAATACTTTCTTTGTTGTTTACTTCGTGTAATAGTCCAATGGAAGACATTTATGAGGAGATTGATGCAATAGAAACCATAATATCTGGTGAAGCAACAATTACATTAACAGATGCAGATTATGATGATTTAGACCAAGGTTATGGAAATTTTAGCTCTGTAAATGATGCAAAAAGCAAGTTACCTGTCTTTTTATCAGACAAATATCCAGTATGGGGAGCATCTTCTTTAGCTACGGTTACGTTTAAGTTATATTCTCCTAAATATGATGAAAAAAGTTTAGAAGTGTATACTGTGACTGATGATGATTACGCAGACAATGGACATAGCTATGGAAACTTTTCTAAGAGCTCTCACATAAGTGATTTTTTAGATATTAAATTTCCAGATCCAGAAAACAGGTTGTTGGTTTCTTTGACTTACAAGTATTATTCCGGAAGTGTTTCAACACTTAATAACGGTTTCCTATATGTAAACGGATCCTGGGAAAAAGCAACTGGAATGACTGATGATGAATACACGGCAATGGGAGAAGGATACTCTAATTTTTCTAGTGAAGATGAGGCTTTAACCAAAATACCTGTGTTTTTAAAAGACAAGTTCAAATATGTTGACAAGTCTGCTGGTGATATAGAAGCAATCATGTACAAATTGTACAAAAGTGGTTCTGTTAAAAGTTACATCGCTAATTTCATTTATGACGGTGCTTCTTGGTCAAAATATAACAATGTAATTGATGAAACTATTAAGTTTGGTCATGATGGGACTTCATGGGTACCAGACAACACCATTAAATATACATTAACGGCTGCTGATTACGAATTAGTTGGGAATGGTAATTACGGTAACTTTGACGTAAGAGCAGGTAAAGTTGAAGAGCCAGAGGCTGTTCGTGTAGACAAAATAAGTACTATTTTACTAAATAACTTCCCTTCAGATGCTGAAGGACAAAAATACCTTGTTACGTATAACATTTATAACGGAGCAGCTGGTATTTGGTCACTTGCAGTTATCAAAGAAGGAAATGCATATGTTAAACAATAAGAACATACCACAGTAATAATTTTTATTAAAACCACCTCAGTAGAGGTGGTTTTTTTTGTTTATAAATGATTAACTTTACACCTATACAACAAACAACTATCAATTATGAAAGAAATTCATTCGTATTGGGCTTATTTAGTTCTTTTAATACTAATTATTGCAGTTATCAATGCAGTTAGAGGAGTCCTTCAGAAAAAAGAGTTTACAGATAGAGATTTACGAATTGGTTTATTTGCATTCATTGTATCGCACATTCAATTATTAATAGGGCTTGGTTGGTATTTTATGTCTCCATGGTTTAAAGCCTTAAAAACAAATGGAGCAGAAGTGATGACTGATAAAGGGGTAAGGCTATTGGCAATAGAACATCCAATCACCATGATTTTAGCAATTGCGCTTATTACAATAGGTTGGTCCAAACACAAAAAAAGGACTGCAGACATTGCAAAGTTTAAGACATTTGTTGTTTTTTACGGGCTTGCGTTATTATTGATCCTTTCGAGAATTCCTTGGAATAACTGGCTGTAAATAATGAAAGGATTAAGTTACCTATTGTCGCCAATATTTATTGGAGTATTTTTTTTAATACTAATTGTTTTTCATCCTCTACAATGGATAAGCCTTAACATCTTTGGTCATAAAGCACATGGAAAAGTAGTCGATTGCTTAAACTTTTTTTTAGTAAAGTCAATGTTAATAATAGGGGTCCGTGTTCGAACAGTAAATGAACACCTACTCCCCGATAATGCTTCTCTTATTTTTGTTTCTAATCACCAATCTACTTTTGATATTCCCCCAATTGGGTGGTTTTATAGAAAACATTCTCCTAAGTTTGTTGCAAAAATAGAACTAGGAAGAGGAATACCAAGTGTTTCCTATAATTTAAAATACGGAGGTGCAGCTTTAATTAATAGGAAAGATCCAAAACAAGCCATCACAGAATTAGTTCGTTTTTCGAAACGAATACATGAAAAAAAATGGGGCGCAATTATTTTTCCTGAAGGGACAAGAAGTAGAGATGGTTCCCCTAAGAAATTCGCTACTAATGGCTTAAAAGTAATAACAAAGTACAATAAAGAGGGATACATTGTACCCTTAACGATTAACAATTCATGGAAAGTTTTTAAGTACGGAAAATTTCCATTAGGTTTAGGAAGTCCAATAACAATTACGACTCACAAACCCATAAAAATTAACTCTTTACCCTTTGAGGAGCTCTTAGAACAAACAGAAACAGCAATAACAACTCACATAAAATAACAATATGTCTATTAAAAACATTAGAAAAGAAGTAATGCTAACTTTAGAAAAAAGCATGGATACCTTTATGGATAAATATCTTATCCCTGCTGAAAAAATTTGGCAACCCACAGATTTTTTACCCAACTCGCAAAAAGACACCTTCATTTCTGAAGTAGAAGAAATTCGTGAAATCTCTAAAGAATTACATGACGATTTTTGGGTAGTGTTAGTAGGAGATACCATTACAGAAGAAGCATTACCAACCTATGAATCTTGGTTGTTAGATTTAGATGGTATAAATCAAGACCCAGACAATGGTTGGGCAAAATGGATACGAACTTGGACAGCAGAAGAAAATAGGCATGGAGATGTTCTAAATAAATACTTGTATTTATCTGGGCGTGTAAATATGCGAGAAGTAGAAATTTCTACCCAACATTTAATTGCAGATGGTTTTGATATTGGAACTTCAACAGATCCATATAAGAACTTTATTTATACCTCTTTTCAAGAATTAGCAACTTATATTTCTCATAATAATGTCGCTAAGATTGCTCGTAAAAAAGGACACAAAGCGCTTGCCAAGATGTCTAAAATTATTGCAGGAGACGAAATGCGTCATCACCAAGCATATACAGAATTTGTAAAAGAAATTTTTAAAATTGATCCAAGTGAAATGATGTTGGCTTTTCAACACATGATGAAACATAAAATTGTGATGCCTGCATTACACTTAAGAGAATCTTTTGCTGAAAAGGGAAGTTTATTTGACGATTTCTCTTCAATTGCTCAAAGAATTGGTGTCTACACGGGGTTTGATTATGTCGATATTTTGAAGAAGTTAAATGTGACTTGGGAAATTGACAAGATTACTAATTTAACACCTGAAGCAGAAAAAGCAAGAGATTATTTAATGAAACTTCCTGATAGAATGTATAGAATTACAGAAAGAATTGTAGTTCCAGATACTGATTTTAAATTCAAGTGGATGATAAATCCAACATAGTTTTAAAAACAATTTTTGAGGTTTTATTTTTTAGGGGACTCTTCTATTTAGAGTTTAAGGATTTTGATCTAAGGTTTATTTCAAAAAGACATGCGGGAGCTTCCTTATAATGTTCGGGTAAACTTGAAGTGTTTTCAAGTGCATACATCCCCAAAAAATCAAATCCCGCATTTTTATAATGCTGAATTAATCCAGTATTATTACCAAGAGTATCTAATCTTATATATTGTAGATCTTTTTTTTCGGCATATATTTTGGCCCAATCCACAATTTTTTGGACAAAATTCTTTCCTCTAAAGTTCGGATTTGTAGCAATTCGATGAATATAGATTGCGCGGTCTTTATTTCTCTCCTCCCAAATTTGAGCGTCACTAAAGGTTATTGCCCAAATACAGACAACTTCATTTTTAATTAACATCTTAAATTGTCTATTTTCAGTAATTTCCTTTTCAACCATATTTCGATCAAAATTCGGCCAGACAATTACTTTTTTCTTTTCTTTTTGATACTCTGAGGCAATTTTATAAAGCCGAAAGACTTCATCAATATCTGTAATAGAAACATTTTCAATGGTCATTGTTGTTATTTATAAAATTTTAAAGGCTTCTTGATCATTTAAAAAACCCAATCTTTCTCGAATGCTATCTTGTTCAGTTTTTACTAAAGTAGCTTTTATAATTCCATTTTCATTTTTTTTGAGGGTAGAAAGTTCTTCTCCCATACAATTTAGCATCGAAGAATCTCCCGAATATTCGTACTTATTTGCGTCTATCCCGATCCTGTTCACTCCAATAGTAAAGCTCATATTTTCAATTGCTCGAGCTTTTAAAAGAGCTTTCCATGCTTGAATTCTAACAGCAGGCCAGTTGGCAACATAAATTAACAAATCATAGTTTTCTGCATTTCTTGACCAAACAGGAAACCGCAAGTCGTAACAGATCAACGGGCAAATTTTCCATCCTTTAAAGGTTACAATTAATTTTTCTGATCCAGCGGTATAGACCTTATCTTCTCCAGCTAAGGTAAAAGCGTGTTTTTTATCATACCATTCTGTTTTTCCACAAGGATGTACAAATAATAACCGATTGTAATAATTTTTGTTCTCTTCTATTACGAGACTTCCTACCAGTGCAATTCGTTCTTTTCTTGCCATTCTTTGCATCCATAAAACAGTATTTCCTGTCATTTTTTCTGCGATATTTTTGGGACGCATTGTAAACCCTGAACTAAACATTTCTGGCAGTACAATGAGATCTGCCTCTTTGTGGAGCGCATGTATTTTCTCTTCAAAAAAAGCAAGATTTTTGATTGGGTTTTCCCAAGTTAAGTCTGCTTGAATCCCGACAATATCTAATTTAGTAGGCATTAAAAAAATAGTTGAATGATTAAAGAGGTATAAATGTAAGTTTTTGTAATTTAGAAATCAAAATAGATTCTTAAAAAAATAGATGCAATCTTTCATTTCTCAGACCTTAGATCATATTTTAAAAACAACACCTTCTTTTGAAGATGTTGTAATTATTCTTCCATCACAAAGAGCAAAAGTGTTTGTCAAACAGACACTTAAAGATAAAATTAAGATAGGTTTTTTACCAGAGACTTTAAATATTGAGCAGTTTATCAATCAAGTTTCAGGAATACAAAAAGCTGACAGTATCCAATTATTATTTCATTTTTACACCATTTATAAAGGCATAGAAAAAACTCCTGTTTCTTTTGATGTATTTGCTTCTTGGGCATATACAGTCATGCAAGACTTTAACGATATAGACCAACATTTAATAGATTCAAACGATATTTTTATTTATTTAAGAGATATACAAAGATTAAAAAAATGGTCTGTTAAAGGCGAGTTTAAAGAAACAGAATTAATGAAAGATCATTATTCATTTCTAGAAAAACTCACTATTTATTACACTGCTTTTTATGAATTTTTAAAAGAAAAAAAGATTGGATATCAAGGGCTAATTTTTAGAGAATCATGTAAAAAAATAGATGACTTTTTAGAACAAAATACTCATAAAACATTCTTTTTAATTGGTTTTAATGCCCTAAATAAAGCAGAAGAATTTTTGTTCCAGAAAGTTTTAGAAAATGAGTGTTCAGAGATTTATTGGGACATAGACACTGCTTTTTTTAATTCGAATCATCAAGCAGGGAAATTCATTAGAAAATACAAAGCCGAATGGAGTCATTATGAGAAAAATGAGCTAAAAATTTTAGGAAGTTCATTTGCTAAACCAAAAAATATTGAGGTTATTGGAGCGTCAAAGAACACTACCCAAATAAAATATGCAGGAGAAATTTTAGAAAATTTTTCGGATTTTAGTAATACAGCATTGATTTTAGCCGATGAAACTTTGTTGCCAATTATGTTAAGCTCTTTACCAAAAAATATTGACGCGATTAACATTACAATGGGATACCCTTTAAAAGACCTACCAACAACTAATTTGATAGCATCAATATTTCAATTATTTCTCTCTCAAGAGAAGCTTCAAAAAACAGGTGTACATGAGTTTTACTATAAGGATGTACTTCGTTTTTTAAAACATGAATCAATTTATAAACTCATCTCCGACATCCATTTTTTTACTGATGAAATTGCCATTCAAAATCAGACATTTATCAATCAAGGCCAGCTTGCTAAATTATTAGAAAATACCGAGGGCGAAATAGGGGTAATGATAAAGTCAATTTTTAATTCGTATGTCTCTGTTGAAGAATTTATTGACAGAATTGTATATTTAATCAAGGTCTTAAAAGAAAAAGTAAGTGATTTAGAAAAAGAATACTTATTTCGTTTTTACACTACTTTTACGCAATTAAAAACCCTCCAAAATGAGTACAAATATTTTCCCGATTTAAAAACCTTATCACTTTTCTTTAGACAATTAATTTCCGCTGAAAGTTTATCATTTCAAGGAGAACCCTTAAAAGGACTTCAGTTAATGGGCATGTTAGAAACACGTGTTTTAGATTTTGAGAACATAGTTCTCGTTTCGTCAAATGAAGGTGTCTTACCCGTAAGTAGCCAACAAAATTCCTTTATTCCTTTTGATGTGAAGACGGCGTTTGGGATTCCAACCTATAAAGAAAAAGACGCCATTTTTTCATACCATTTTTTTAGATTAATGCAAAGAGCAAAAAATATTTTTATTATTTATAATACGGAACACGATGTTTTTGGGAGTGGAGAAAAAAGCAGGTTCGTTAGTCAATTAGAAATGATGAGAACAGATGTTGCACAGAAAATTGTCACTCCAAAAGTATCCAATCAAAAAGAAAGTTTAAAGAATATACCAAAAAATGAAGCGGTCATAGAACGATTGAAAGAACTTGCAACAAAAGGGATCTCTCCATCTGCGTTAACCAATTATTTATACAATCCTATTTCATTTTATAAACAAAAAATACTCAAGCTAAAAGAGTTTGAAGTTGTTGAAGAAACCATAGCTTATAACACCTTAGGGACTGTTGTTCATGAAACATTAGATGAATTATACACCCCGTTTATTGGCAAATTTTTATTGATTGATAGCATCGCACAGATGGAGAGAAAAGTAAAAAAATTAGTAGTCAAGCATTTTAGAAATGAATTTAAAAATGGAGACATTACAACAGGCAAAAATCGTTTAATTTTTGAAGTAGCTGTTAGGTTTGTGAATAATTTTCTAGCCCAAGAAAAAGAATTGTTAACAGACACAAACAATCAATTAAAGATTCTGGCAACAGAAGAAACTCTGGCAACAGAACTCCGTATTGAAGGGATTGATTATCCTGTAAAAATTCATGGTCAAGTAGATAGAGTAGACGAATTAAATGGTGTTTTGAGAATTATAGATTATAAGACAGGAATGGTAAGCAGTTCTGATTTACGGGTTGCTGCATTTGAAAGGCTTCGAGAAAAAGAGCAGTACAAAGCGATTCAGGTACTACTATATGCATACTTATATACCAAAAGTAAAAAATATCATTTCAAGCAACCTTTACAAGCTGGAATTTATTCTTTTAAAAATTTACAGAGTGGTTTTTTACCTGTTGATTTTTCTTCAAATTACAGAAACCCAGCAGTGGAAATCACTTCTGAAAAATTAGAAGAATTTATTTTTGAAATAAAAAAATACCTTAAAGAAATTTATACGCTTCAAGAAGATTTTACAGCACCTGCTGATTTGAAATATTAATTTATTTTCCCTTTAATATTAACAAAGGAATCGAGGTGTGAAATTCTTGCTTTAAAATGGTGTTTTTTTCCCATAATTTTTTAAAAAACCCTCGTTTACGTCTAAAAACACACAATATATCGGGGTTATGGGTTTTAAAGTGCTCCAATACACCTTGAAAAGTAGTCGCATTTTCAGTAACAGTAAAAGTGGTTTGCAATTTTGATAAGTGAGGGTCTAAGACCAAATCTTCTTCTTTATACCCAACAGTTTTCACTAATAAAGAGTTTACTTCGGGCTTTAAATGCTTTACAATAAACTTTAAAGGATTTAAAGCGGTCTTGCTTTTTATTATTCCAGATTTAAATGCTAATAATATTGTATTGATTGGTTTATAAATATAGGCCTCAGGAACCGTTAAAACAGGTAAATTTGTTTTTTTCACTATACTTCCGGCTGTACTTCCTAAAAACACTTCTTCTTTGATTGAATTACTTTTGGCTCCTACAATAATCAAATCAATACCAATTTCATGATCCACTGCCTCAACACTTTCAATAACACTTCCTTTGGAGGAAATTAATTTTATATCCACTTTTTTTCTATCCACAGATTTTACAATTGCTCGCAAGTACAAATTTGTTTCTCGTTCTATAATTGCGCTCATATTTACCATAATTCCAGCTTTTGCTATTGCTTTGTAAGCTCTAAAAACAATAATATTAGCATTAATTTCTGCAGCAAAATCAATTGCATATTGCAATGTAGATTGCGCATTTTCAGTAGATCCAATAGGGACTAAAATATTTTTCATCATCCTGTAATTTAAAAATGCAAATTTAGTTTTTTTTCAATAAATCCCTTCTTTTTACGCATTTTAGATATGTACCTTTGATAAAAAATTTATTTGGGAACAAATAGCAGCTTTAAAACAATTAATAAACTAGCAATACCTGCACTAATAGCTGGTATTGCAGAGCCTTTATTGTCGATCACCGATACGGCTATTATTGGTAATATTGAACAGGGAGCAACAGAAAGTCTGGCGGCTGTTGGAATTGTTGGGGCGTTTATTTCAATGTTAATTTGGGTGTTCGGTCAAATCAGAAGTGCAATTTCCTCTATTATTTCTCAATATGTTGGGGCCAACAAACAAGATCAAGTTACAACATTACCAGCTCAAGCAATTTCCATTGTTGTTTTAGGGAGTTTTTTTGTAATGGTAATTTCATATCCTTTTTCAAAACAAATTTTTCAATTTTACAATGCATCAGGGGTCGTTTTAACCTACTGTATAACGTATTTTAAAATACGAATTTTTGGATTTCCTTTTTCTCTTTTTGTATTTGCTGTTTTTGGAATCTTTAGAGGCTTACAAAACACCTATTACCCGATGATTATTGCAATCATTGGAGCGTTATTAAATATTGTCTTGGATTTTATTCTTGTGTATGGAATTGAAGGTTTCATCCCTGCAATGCATATTAAAGGAGCCGCTTATGCTAGTGTAATTGCACAAATTACAATGGCAATTATCGCCTTTGTTTTATTGATAAATAAAACCGCTATTTCTTTAAAAATAGGGATAAAATTTCACCAAGAAATTCCACGCTTATTAGCGATGGTAGGAAATCTTTTTATAAGAACAATTGCTTTAAATGTTGCATTGTATTTTGCAACCTCCTATGCAACTCATTACGGAGATCAATACATTGCAGCCTACACAATAGGGATCAATATATGGCTTTTAGGGGCTTTTATGATTGATGGATACTCCAGTGCTGGAAATATTTTGGCAGGAAAGTTTCTTGGAGCAAAAGATTATAAATCTTTGGTCATGTTGAGTAACAAACTATTTAAATACGGTTTGATAATCGGAACAAGTATTGCTCTATTAGGGGCTATTTTTTATAATTTTATTGGACAGATTTTCACAAAAGACCTTGCGGTTTTAGATCAATTTTATACTGTTTTTTGGATTATTTTAGTGTCTCAACCTATTAGTGCTATCACGTTTATTTTTGATGGAATGTTCAAAGGAATGGGAGAAATGAAATACCTACGTAACCTTTTAATTTTTTCAACAGGATTGGTTTTTATTCCAGTATTATTAATTTTTGATGCTTTTGGTTTAAAGTTAACTGCTATTTGGATTGCATTTACACTCTGGATTATTGCAAGAGGAATCCCGTTATTATTTAAATTTAGAAAAACTTTTATACCCCTTGCAAGAGAAGCGACTTTATCGGGGCATTAAATATTTTTACAAAACCAATGAAAGCTTGTTACGGAACTAAAAAGTCCTATTTTGAAATATAATTCAAGATAAAAACTTATTTTTACGAAAAGAACCCTTTATGATGACTCCAAAACCCACTGGTAGTTTGTTTACAACCATTAAAAACAATATTGCAACGATTACGTTTGGTCATCCTGCAAGTAATTCTTTTCCAAGTGAATTACTAGAGAGACTCACAAACGAACTGATTTCTGTTGGAAAGAACTCTTCGGTTGCTATTATTATTTTAAAATCTCAAGGAGAGAAGGCTTTTTGCGCTGGAGCATCTTTTGATGAATTAATGGCGATATCAAATTTAAAAGAAGGGACCCAATTCTTTTTAGGGTTTGCAAATGTGATCAATGCAATGCGAACCTGCGAAAAATTAATAATTGGCTGTATTCAAGGGAAAACTGTTGGTGGAGGTGTCGGCTTAGCTGCAGCGTGTGACTATGTATTGGCCACCAAACAAGCGGCAATTAAACTTTCAGAATTTACAATTGGGATTGGGCCTTTTGTGATCGAACCTGCTGTAAAACGTAAAATAGGTGTTTCAGGAGTTGCTGAACTTACCTTAGACGCAACCAGTTGGAAAACAGCTTATTGGGCAAAAGAAAAAGGACTGTATGCAAAGGTATTTGAAACAATGAACGAGTTGGATGCTGCGCTAGAAACCCTTTCGTTACAACTTGCTTCATACAATCCAGATGCATTGCTAAAAATGAAAAAAACCCTGTGGCAAGGGACTGAAAATTGGAATACTTTGTTAGCGGAAAGAGCTGCAGTTTCCGGAGAATTAGTGGTGTCTGAATTTACAAAAAAGGCATTGCAAAAATTTAAAAAATAGCACTATTACATCTTGGTAATTATAAATTTTAAGGGACAAAAATGAGAATTATTTCAACAAATATAGGAGCGGCCAAAAAGATTGATTGGAAAGGTAAAATAGTCACCACAGGGATTTTTAAATTTTCTGTACAACAACCTATTTTTTTAGATAAAGAAGATGTAAAAGGAGATGCGATCTGTAATAGAGATCACCATGGAGGAATCCTTCAGGCAGTTTATGGGTATTCTTATAAGCATTATGAATATTGGAAAGACTTGTTTCCAAAACTAGATTTTCAAATGGGAATTTTTGGAGAGAACTTAACAATCGATGATTTAGATGAAACAGCCATTCATCAGGGAGATACTTTTAGAGTTGGCGAATCGATTCTAGAGGCTACCGTTCAAAGAAACCCTTGTATGAAACTAGGAGTTCGTTTCAACGACATGAGTATTGTAAAGCAATTTTGGAATACTACCTTTTGCGGAATCTATTTTAAAGTATTGCAAACAGGATTTGTGAGTTCTGGAGATGAATTTATTCCCATAAAAACCTGTCCAGAAAACCCAACGATCGCTCAGTTGTATGCGGCTGAAAAGATTTCAAAAGGGGTTTAATTTTTTAACAGAAGAAACTCTTTTTAAAGAGGCCTAAAATTTGACATCAAATGCTTTCTTCTTTTTGATGCAAAAACCGAGTTAATTTCATTGAAAGGTCCAATAAAATAATTTTTGCATTACCATTTCTTTCGATGTGATAGATTGCCTCGTTCAATTCTTTTTCAATGGCTAAAATATTTCCAGCATGAACGAAGGGCGCAAATTTAGAAAGGTCAAACCCTGTTTTAGTTTCCATGAAAACCAACTGATTGGATTTATAATTTAGTAAGAGCGATTGTCTAAAAAACTGTAAACAATAGGCTAAAAAACGTTTTTGAGTTTCTCGTCCTGTTTTTGCAATTGTTTCAGACCATTCAATTAATCGTTGCACAACAGCGACATTTCCTTTCGCTTTAAAAGCAGTTCTAATCCAGGATACAAACCATTCTTCGAAGACCAGATCATCAGAATCTTCTTCAATCAAACGCAATGCTTTGTTAAAGTTCCCCTCTGCTTGATGAGCAATTTGGGACGCTTTATTGTCAGAAATTTGATAGTCTACAATTAATGAATTGGAGATGTCTTGATCGCTTAAAGCAGGAAAATGAAGTGCCTGGCATCGCGACCTTATTGTATTAATGAGCTGTTCTTCATTTTCAGTAACTAAAATGAAAACAGTTTTTTGAGGAGGTTCTTCAATCAGTTTTAGTAATTTATTAGCAGCGGCAATATTCATTTTTTCTGCCATCCAAATAATCATTACTTTAAACCCGCCTTCATAACTTTTTAAGGTCAGTTTTTTTACAATTTCTTCCGCCTCATCAACACCAATAATTCCTTGTTTTTTTTCTACTCCGATGTGTTGTAACCAATTAAATAAGTTTCCATAAGGCTGCGTTGCAACAAAGCTTCTCCATTCTTCTAAAAACAAACTGCTTACAGGGTGTTTTTTTACCTTTTCATTTGAGGTAACAGGAAATGCAAAATGCAAATCTGGATGTTGTAATTTTTCACATTTTAAGTCGCAGATTTCAACGTTATCAGAAAAATTACAGAGCAAAAACTGGGCATATGCGATGGCCATTGGTAAAGCACCGCTTCCTTCTTTTCCTACAAATAACTGCGCGTGCGGAATTCTACCGTTTTCAGCAGAAATTTTCAAGTGTTTTTTTAGGTATTCTTGACCGATAATTTGGTTGAAAAGCATGTACAAATATAAGTGAATAATTACGCAAACGATGTATTAATTTTTAGGTTTTCCATTCTAAAAAAACTAAATAAAAAGGTATTTTTGTTCGAAATACATTTAACAAAAGATGAAAACACTAAAAGATTTTAATTTTAAGAACAAAAAAGCACTAATTCGTGTAGATTTTAATGTGCCTTTAAATGACCAGTTTGAGGTGACAGATGCGACAAGGATTCAAGCTGCAAAATCTACAATTACATCCATTCTAGCCCAAGAAGGGAGTTGTGTGTTAATGTCACATTTAGGTCGTCCAAAGGGATTTCAAGAAGAATTTTCTTTAGGTCATATTGTTAATGTTGCTTCTGAAATTTTAGGAGTTCAAGTAAAATTTGTTTCAGATTGTATTGGCCCTAAAGTAGAAGAGGCAGTGGCTAATTTAAAAGCTGGAGAAATCTTATTATTAGAAAATTTACGTTTTTACGAAGAAGAGAAAAAAGGGGCTATCGATTTTTCTGAAAAGTTATCAAAATTTGGAGATATTTATGTTAACGATGCTTTTGGTACTGCACACAGAGCCCACGCATCAACTACAATTATTGCCCAATTTTTTCAAGAGGAAAAATGTTTTGGAAACCTATTAGCAAGAGAAATTGAGAGTATAGACAAGGTTCTAAATAATTCTGAAAAACCAGTATTGGCAATTTTAGGAGGAGCAAAAGTTTCTTCAAAAATTACGGTTATTGAAAATATTTTAGACAAAGTAGATCACCTAATAATTGGAGGTGGAATGAGTTTTACATTCATTAAGGCACAAGGAGGTCAAATTGGAAATTCTATTTGTGAAGATGACAAGATGGAGTTGGCTTTAGATATTTTAGAACAAGCAAAAGCAAAAGGAGTAGCAGTTCATATTCCTGTAGATGTTGTTGCAGCAGATGACTTTTCTAATGATGCAAATACACAAACGATCGATATCACCGAAATTCCCAATGGTTGGGAAGGTGTTGATGCGGGACCAAAATCAAGAGCAAATTTTGATGCTGTTGTCAATCAATGTAAAACCATATTGTGGAATGGACCTTTAGGTGTTTTTGAAATGGAATCTTTTGCAGGAGGAACTATTGCACTAGGAAACTCAATTGATAACGCGACAAAAAACGGAGCATTTTCTCTAGTTGGAGGAGGAGATTCTGTAGCCGCAGTAAAGCAGTTTGGTTTTGCAGATAAGGTGAGTTATGTTTCTACAGGAGGTGGCGCAATGTTAGAAATGTTAGAAGGGAAAACATTACCAGGAATACAGGCTATTTTAAAATCATAAAAAATTAAAAAAGTTGTTAAAAAGTTCTCATTTTATGAGAACTTTTTTTTTGGCTCTATTTTATGTTCAAATAAACCTTATTTTTGATTTTCCTAAAAATTTTATTTAAATGAAATACACCACATTACCGGATACGAATATAAAAGTTTCAAAAATCTGTCTAGGCACCATGACTTGGGGAAACCAGAATACAAAAGCAGAAGCTTTTGAACAAATGGATTATGCACTAGATCAAGGGGTTAATTTTTTTGACACGGCAGAACTGTATCCAGTGCCAGCGACTCCAGATACGTATGCAGATACAGAGCGAATTATTGGAGATTGGTTTCAGAAAAATGGAAATAGAGAAAAGGTGGTTTTAGCTAGTAAAATTGCTGGTGGAGGAGATTATACGAAACACATTAGAACCGGTGGTTTTTCCAAAGAAAATATTACACAAGCCATAGAAGGTAGTTTACAACGATTACAAACAGACTATTTAGATTTATACCAATTGCATTGGCCATCTCGAGGGGTCAATTGTTTTGGCGTAAGAGATTATCCATACCAAACAGCGACAAAAGAAGCAGAAAATCATTTAGAAATTCTAGAGACACTTACTGCTTTTGTAAAAGCAGGAACCCTGAGGGCGATTGGTCTTTCGAACGAAACACCCTGGGGAACAATGAAATATTTACAAGCCGCAAATGCTCAGAACCTTGTAAGACCTGTGACCATCCAAAACTCCTATTCTATGATTCATAGAGGCTATGAAGTTGGAATGTCTGAAGTATCGATGAGAGAAGATATTGGTTTATTAGCATATTCACCCTTAGCGCAGGGGGTACTTTCCGGTAAATATTTGGATGGAAAAAGCCCAGAGGGGTCTAGAGGGAATTTATTTCCAAGATTCATTGCACGTTATATGGGAGATGGTTCTAGTGAAGCCGTAAAAAGATATCAATCAATTGCAGAGAAAAATGGAATTACCTTGACAGAATTATCGTTGGCTTTTGTGAATCAATTACCCTTTGTAACCAGTAATATCATTGGGGCGACCAAAATGAGTCAGCTCAAAGAAAACATAGGGAGTATTCACATAGAATTGTCTAAAGAAACCCTACAAGAGATTCAAGAGGTACATGCGATGATCCCCAACCCTGCCCCATAACAAAAACAAAAATAGCCCCCTTTGTCATTTTTGATAAAGGGGTAATTTATAGTTATTTTTTGTCAATGAGTTTTATGGAGCTTGCCTTAAAACGCCCGTCTTTGAAAACACCAACAACAGTTGCTTTTCTTACGATTTTACAGAACCCCGTATTTTTATCGTGAGCATCCCCAAAATCGTCAATATTTGCTCCATCAATAAAGTAGGTGCGATTGTCTACACGAATTGCTAGATCACAACCCATAGGTTCCTTTATTTCAAACTGACATTGTCCGCAAGAAATTTCTGCAACTTGGTTGATTTCCTTTCGATTGCTGCAAGAGGCCATAATTAGAAAGCTAATGATTACTGCTTTTTTCATAAGTGTTTTTCTTATCATATAGGAATGATTATTTTTTCCCCCAGGAATCCCGTAATCCAACCGTTTTATTAAAAACTAAAGTATCAGATGTTGTGTCACGATCAACAGCAAAATACCCTAGGCGTTGGAATTGAAACCGTTCCCCTATGGTGGCTGTTTGTAAACTAGGTTCTAAGTAGGCATTAATGACTTCTAAAGAAGTAGGATTTAAAAATTCCATAAAATCTTTGTCTTTATGACTGTCTGGCGCTTCATCAGAAAACAACCTGTCATAGGCTCTTACCTCAGCTTTCACAGCATGTTTTATAGAAACCCAATGCAAGGTTCCTTTTACCTTCCGAGTGCTTTCTTCAGTTCCACTTCCAGATTTACTCAAAGGATCATAGGTACATTGAATTTCAGTAATATGTCCGTTTACATCTTTTGTGCAACTTTCTGCTTTAATGATGTAAGCATTTTTTAAACGCACTTCTTTGCCTAATTTTAAGCGAAAGAATTTTTTATTTGCTTCCTCTCTAAAATCTTCTTTTTCTATATAGAGTTCTCTTGAAAAAGGAACGTCTCTAGTTCCAAAACCTTCTTCATAATCATTATAACTTGCGTCTAAAACCTCCTCTTTATCTTCAGGGTAATTGGTTATGACCACTTTTACAGGATCTAAAACTCCCATCACTCTTTTGGCGGTTTTATTTAAGTCTTCACGAATTTTAAATTCTAACAGTGCTACATCAATGATGTTTTCTCGCTTAGAAACTCCAACAGTTTCAATAAAACTTTTAATTGATGCAGGTGTGTACCCACGTCTTCTCAATCCAGAAATAGTTGGCATTCTTGGGTCGTCCCAGCCAGAAACTGCACCGTCTTCAACCAAACGCATTAATTTACGCTTGCTCATAATGGTGTAACTTAAGTTTAAACGTGAAAACTCACGTTGTTTTGGAGGGTTTGGAAACTGTTCTTTACCATACTCGTGAACGTGATCTCTAAACCAATCATATAAATCTCTATGAGGTTTAAATTCTAATGAACACAAAGAATGCGATATTTGCTCTATATAATCACTCTCTCCATGCGTCCAATCATACATTGGGTAAATATTCCAGTCGGTTCCGGTTCTGTGGTGTTCTTTGTATAAAACACGATACATGATTGGGTCTCGGAGTAACATATTAGGACTCGTCATGTCTATTTTAGCCCGTAAGATGTGTTCTCCTTCCTTAAATTTTCCCTCTTTCATTTTTTGGAATAATTCCAAATTTTCGGCTACAGAACGAGTTCTAAAAGGGCTGTTGGTTCCAGGTTCGGTTGGTGTTCCTTTTTGTTCTCTCATCTGTTCTGATGATTGACTGTCTACATAGGCTTTCCCTTCCTTAATCATTAAAATTGCCCAATCATATAGTTGTTGAAAATAATCTGAAGAATACAATTCATTCGCCCAATTATACCCCAGCCAGGTTATATCATTTTTGATAGCGTCTACATATTCTTGCTCTTCTTTTGCAGGATTTGTATCGTCAAAACGAAGGTTTACAGGGGCATTATATTTTTCTCCCAAACCAAAACTAATTCCAATGGCTTTGGTATGACCAATGTGTAAATAACCATTTGGTTCTGGAGGAAAACGAAAACGTAAATTTTCTTTTGGCATTCCGTTGGCCAAATCTTCTTCAATAATTTGCTCAATAAAATTGAGTGATTTTTTTTCTTCAGACATAAATTTATACGAAAAATTAAGCTGTAAAATTACATAAAATAACTTGTATATTTTTATTTTTGATCTGTCCTTTGAGGGGAGCCATATTAGACAAGAGGTCATTTTTGACCTCCTTTTTATTTTTACGACTTTTTACTCCTTTATTGGCCAACATAATAGACTCGATCTCTGAAGTAAAAATAGGGTGGCCACTCTCAAAATCAAATTTTTCAGTAAAGAAGTAGTTGAGCATCTTTTGTTTGCTCATACCAAAGTTGCATTGAATAAAGTTTAATGCCTCTTTAAAGTCCAATAAGGTATTGAAACTTAAAGAAGAATTGTGTTTGATTGAATTGAAGGATTTGAAAGTGAGCCCCTTCAATTTCTTCAATGGTATTTTGATTTCCGCCTAAATAGAAAATTGTGGATGGATTCGGATTCCATTGAACTAGAGGTTGAATAAAAAATTGATTCGTAAAGGTGTTTTTTTGAGAAACGAACCGAATATTAAATTCATTATTAAACTGATATCTTACGTTTAAACGCGCAATACTCCCCTCAAAATAATTTCCTTGACCATTTGTCTTTTCTAGTTTTGAATATCTTAACGATGGGTTGATCGTAAAGTTTTCATTCACTTGAAAGTTTAAGGTCATAAAAGATGAGGTAAGGTTTCCGATTTCAGGGATCTCTTCGTTAACAGATAGGTCTTTTCCACTGTCTAAATTCACTCTAAAATTAAAGGATTCACTTGGAGCTCCATTGATAGAAAATGAATGTGTAGCTAAGTTATTAAAACGAATTCCTAAAAAAGTTTTTACTGCATCATAATCTAAGGTGTATGATAGTTCTGTTTGACCATAGGTTTTTAAAGAGGCAAATAAGTCAATACTAAAGTTTTTATATAAATCTTCAAAAGTATACACGACATCTACCTTAGTTCCAAAGCCAAAAGATTGAACAGCAGGTTTATTTACAATATTGATATATTCATGAAAAAAAGTTCCCCAACGACGATTGTTTTTAACTACAAAACCAACGTCAGATCTATATTGGGGAGAAATGTTTCTATAGTAGAGGTAACTTTGCCAATGCTCAGTTTTTCTGTAAAGTTGTAAATAAAGAGCATCACCATTAATCTTATCACCATCCAACGCAATTGTTTTTCCATTAATAGTAGCATCTGTATCTATCCAATCATTTATAGGTTCTTCATTGAAGTTTTTGAAAACTTCAAAACTCAAACGCAGATTTTGATTCAAAAGGAAAAGTCCATCAAAACCCATAAGGTGACCAAAGCCACCACCCTTATAGAAACGATTCATTATTACCCCGCCAAATCGAGATTTAGGGCTCAATAGATGTTGATAGCGAATCACATTAATTAAACTCTCTCTTCCCTGTCCAATGTATGATCGATCTTCACCACCTACTAGATAGACTGAGTTTTGGTCAAGTGCGTTTAGTAAAAATAAACGTGATTTCTTTCCTTGGCTCAATAATTTTGTAGCTATAGAAGGGTTTACAATAGAACGCGAGTAAAACGCCCCATCTGTAAAGTTTACAAGATCTGTCCCTCGATTAAAAAATGGACGTCTTTCTGGGTATTGTAAAGAAAAAGAAGAGTTTACATCAATTTGAGTAACATCAGCCTCAATTTGAGAAAAATCGGGGTTCAGTGTTAATTCAAAACTAGTATTCTTATTGACATCTATATTAAACCCTAAACCCACTTTTCCTTTTACAGATTCATAAGAAATTTTTTCATCAGGCTTGTTTCTATATCCTTGAATATTACTTGAAACATAGGGGAGAATTTCCAATCGTTTATCAATAACAATGTCTTTTAAAATTAGATTATCTGAAGTTTGACAAACGATACAACTATTATTTCTATCTCTAGGTTGGCTACTAACCTCTATTTCATTTCCATTTTCGAAGTATCGTCTGTAAAAGTTTATGTGCCATTCTTGATCTGTTCCGTTAGGAAAAGGAATTTCAGAAAATGGTATTTTCATTTCTACGGTGTATCCATCATTTATGATGGCGGCTTTAGATTCAAAATTTATATTAAAAGTACTGTCATATCGATCTGAGTCGGACAAAGCATTTACTTGTTTAACATCAAATTGACTCCCCAAACTATTAACCGCTAAACCCAGATTGTTTCTTGCGTCTGCAAAAGGATCCAAACGAACCATTACAAGATCATCATTCCAAATATTAAAATCATCTCTCGGGCGAACAGATCCTCGGATATTTTTTGGGTCATCCTCTGCGCGAAAGGCAATAAATAAATAGGTGTCAGAATACGTAATGTAGGCAGTAGTTTTTTTTCGTGCTTCAAAATTGTTGGCTGGATTAAATTCAATATCTAACGGTATTTTTGTAGCATTTTCCCAGATTTTTTCAGACAATAATCCGTCTAAGATAATTTGATTTTCGTTTATTTTAGTTGGTGAAAAAGTTTCCTGAGCAAAACCAATTTGCAACGAAAAAAACAATAAAATGAAAGTTAAAAATCTCATATTAAAAAAATATAGATCAAAAATAGATTTTTTTGAAGACATTAAATTATAAACTTGCATAAAACCTTTTGGAGTAAAATTGCTGTTTGACATTTCAATGGAGTCGTCACCCAAAATAATAAAACGTTTATACTATTATTGTGTAGCTGTTTTTTTGTCTTCAACTATTTTATAAATAAAATTTTTACTCGTTACTCAAGTGTTTTTGAGGAAGGAGATATGAAGTTTCGTTTGGAGTTATTTTAATGGATAATTCAAATTTTTTTAGGGTCAAAAAAATAAAAAGGATAGAACTTTAAAGATACAGGACGTAGTGTTTTAACAGCAATTATTAAATACAAGAACCCTTTTTAGCTCGTTAAAGTTTTATTAAAGCCAGTTTAGTCGTAATTTTTTGTCGTAATTTTGTAGGAATGAAGAAAGACGCAAAAAAAAAACCAGATTTAGTCGTTTTTAACGAGGAAAGTCAGCAATATGACGCGGCGATAAAGCCTTACGGTACTTCAGCAAGCTCTCCTGTAATCACCCCACTAAATACTGCAAGTTGGAAAAACGATGGAATACAACGGGTAAACAAACAATTTAAATCTAAGTTTGACGAGGTAAAAAAAGAATATGAAACATTAATGCAACAGTTTCATTATAACGATTTAATCTACAATGCAAAGTTTAATTTTGAGCCAATATTTGGTGAAAATTATCATTTATACACTACAAAAAATAAAGAGCCTTTTTTATCTATAATATCTCCAGAACAATGTAATTTTGAGTACATAGGTTCCTTTAGATTGAATACAGACAAAATGTGGGAAAAATTAGATTTAAAATCAAACACTGAAGATTAGAATGGGAGTTATTCAAGTTAATAATATCAAACTTTATGCATATCATGGCTGTTTAGAGGAAGAAGCAAAAATAGGGAGTGAATATCGAGTAGATGTTTCGGTAAAAGCCAATTTAAAAAAGTCTTCGATAACAGACGAATTGATAGATACCGTAGATTATGTCCATCTAAATCATATTGTTAAACAAGAAATGGCCGTTCGTTCTAAACTTTTAGAAGAGGTGGTAAAAAGAATTTTAAATCGTATTTTCAAGGAGCTTTCGATGGTTGAAAAAGCGAAAGTTTCTGTAGCGAAATTAAATCCTCCAATTGGTGGTAACGTCGAAGAGGTTGTTGTAATTCTCACAAAAAAACGATAAGCTAAAAAAATACTTGCAATACATGTAATTTTACGTAAATTTGCAGACCTTAAATCATCAAGGTGTCGTGGCCGAGTGGCTAGGCAGTGGTCTGCAACACCATCTACAGCGGTTCGAATCCGCTCGACACCTCAAAAACGCTTCAATTTATTGAAGCGTTTTTTATTCTCTCTATTTTTTTAGCAGCCACAGTTTCCTGTAAAAATTACATTTTTTAGATTCCTTGAATTTTAAATCTAAATTTTTCGAAAGAGCTCGTTTATTCATGAAAAGTGAGTTTTAGAGCTACATAATATTTTTTTACTGTAACAAAAAACAGTTTAATCGAAAAAAAGAAAAAAAAAGCAAAAAGAAGTATTTTTCATGATAAATTAGTGTTGCTATAAATAAGAAATACTTCAAATTATGTTTTTAGGGACACGTAATATTACATTTTTTAAATTTGCAAAAACAGAATCAGTGGCGTCTGTAATAGATCATCAACTATTAGTTGTTGTTTTTGGGTTGGCCTTTTCAGTTTTTGTGATTCTCCGAATTGCCAAGCTTCTTAGTAAAATAAAAATCAATTAAATGATTGCTTTGAAAAGAAGTTAAGTCAACATAGATTTAAATAAGAACCTTTAGAATTTTATTAACAAGAATTTGTTTAATTTTCTTCATCTTTACACGTTCTCATTTTAATTTAAATAGAATGAATATATATCCAATAGAGACAGGAAATTTTAAATTAGATGGGGGTGCAATGTTTGGTGTCGTACCTAAAAGTATTTGGCAGAGAACAAATCCTGCAGATGACAAAAATCTGATTGATATGAGCATGAGGTGCATGCTAATTGAAGACGGAAATCGCCTAATACTTATAGATACAGGTCTAGGAGCAAAACAGTCCAATAAATTCTTCAGTTATTATGCTCTTTTTGGAGACTTTTCTTTAGATCTCTCTCTCGCAAAAAAAGGCTTTCACAGAGAGGATATTACAGATGTTTTTTTGACACATTTACACTTTGATCATTGTGGAGGTGCGATAGAATGGAATTCCGATAAAACTTTTTTACAACCTGCTTTTAAAAATGCAAAATTTTGGTCTAATAAAAAACATTGGAAATGGGCAACAGATCCCAACCCTAGAGAGAAAGCATCTTTTTTAAAAGAAAATATAAATCCTATTAAAGAAAGTGGGCAGCTAAACTTCATTGATAGTAATTTCAAAGACCAGATGGGTTTTGACATTCTTTTTATGGATGGTCATACAGAAAAACAAATGTTACCCATGCTGAATTATCAGGGAAAAACAATTGTTTTTATGGCAGACTTACTGCCAACCACAGGGCATATCCCTTTGCCTTATGTAATGGGCTATGATACAAGGCCTTTGATGACAATTAAAGAAAAACAGCTTTTTTTAAATCAAGCAGCAGACAGAGAATACTATCTTTTTTTAGAGCATGATGCAACCAATGAATTGTGCACTGTTCATCATACAGAAAAAGGAGTTAGATTAAAACAAACACACAAATTTACAGATATATTTAATTAATAATAATGCAATCATGAATTTTTTAAAACCTATTTTTATCATCATTTTTTTTGCTTTCTTACTTGGAAGTTGTAAGTCTATTTCAAAAATTCCGGTACCAAAACCATCTACGTATGCAGTAGTTTCAGTAGCAAAAAAAGCACCTTTAACAGAGGAGCAAAGCAAATCTTGGAGCCATAGTGATTTAGTTACAGATTCAATTCCAGGAATGAGTTTAGTTAAAGCATATGCTTTTTTAGAAGGGAAAAAAGGGGTTGAGGTTGTGATTGCTGTGGTAGATACTGGAACAGATTTACTACATGAAGATTTAAAAGATGTAGCCTGGATAAATCCTAAAGAAATTCCTGCAAACGGAGTTGATGATGATAAAAACGGCTATATTGACGATGTAAATGGATGGAATTTTTTAGGAACTGCTTATAAAGAACATTTAGAATACCGACGTATTGTTAAAGATCCTTCTATTGTAGATGAAGAAACATTTAAGGAAGCTAAAATTTTTTATGACCAAAAAGTAGCTGCAGCTGAAGCAAATGAAAAAGGATATGGACGAATGTTAACAATAGTTACTAATGTAGATACGTCTATTTCTAAATATTTAAATAAAACAAACTATTCGAAAGAAGATATTCTTGGAATTGTTACAGAAGACAAGGCTTTAAAAGAAAGTATAGAGGCAGCCAAACAAATCTATGGTTTTGGTGTAAATTCAATAGGTCAGGCAAAAAAAGAGCTTACAGGACTCGTTGAAAAAGCGCAAAAAACCTTAAAAGCAGAGGTAAGTGATTTGAAAAAAGACTATCGAAGTGTCATAGGAGACAACCCAAACACGATGGATGATAAATTTTATGGAGATGCTAACACAGGCCATTCCATAAAAGGAGAAGAGCACGGAACACATGTATCTGGAATTATTGGTGCATCAAGAAACAATAATAAAGGGATGAATGGTGTTGCCAATAATGTAAAAATTATGGCTGTTAGAGCGGTTCCAGATGGAGATGAATATGATAAAGATGTCGCTTTAGGGTTGCGCTACGCCGTAGACAATGGTGCAAAAATAATTAACACAAGTTTTGGAAAAGCATATTCTCCTAAGCAAAAATGGGTATATGAAGCGATACAATATGCAGCATCCAAAGATGTATTGATTGTAAATGCTGCTGGGAATGATGGAAAAAATATAGATATAGAGAAAACATTTCCAAATGATTCTAAAGATTTAAAAACCGAGATCTCAGATAATTTTTTAACTGTAGGAGCTATGAGTGCAAATTACAATGAAACATTACCGGCTTCTTTTTCTAATTTTGGTAAAATTAATGTAGATGTTTTTGCTCCAGGAGTCCAAATTTATTCAACAACTCCTGAGAATGGTTATGAAAAATTTAGTGGTACATCGATGGCTGCTCCCTCTACAGCTGGAGTTGCGGCTTTAATTCGTTCGTATTATCCAAAACTATCTGCGAGTCAAGTAAAGCATATTTTAATGAATTCAGGGACTTTAATTGATATTGAAGTTATCAAGCCAGGATCACAATCCAGAGAAAACCCAACAGGAGAAAAAGTTCCTTTTTCTGAACTATCGGTATCTGGTCGTATTGTCAATGCGTATAATGCATTGAAAATGGCGAATTATATGATTCAAGGTAAATAAAATAATAGCATCCATGAAAAAAGTCATTTTAACTCTATTTATAGTTCCCTTTTTAAGTTCTTGTTTTCAAACAAAAACAATTGTTCGTCAAAAAGCTGTTGCCTCCCAAAACTACTGGCAACAACATGTTGATTATACAATGGATATTGAAGTAGATGTAAAGAAATATCGCTATAAAGGAGCACAAAAATTGGTGTATACAAACAACTCGCCAGACGACCTAACTCACGTGTATTACCATTTGTACTTTAATGCTTTTCAACCGAATTCTCAAATGGATATTCGTTCAAGGAATATCCTAGACCCAGACAAAAGGGTTGCCGACAGAATCAGTAAATTAACTCCTGAAGAGATTGGTTTTATAAAAGTACGATCTTTGACACAAAATGATAAAAATGTATCATTTAAAGTGGTCGGGACAATTCTAGAAGTAACATTGAATACTCCTATTAAAGCTGGAAGTAGTGCGACTTTTGAGATGGTTTATGATGCTCAAGTACCAAAACAAATTCGTCGTTCAGGGAGAAACAACAAAGAGGGAATTGCACTTTCTATGGCACAATGGTATCCCAAATTAGCCGAATATGATTTTCAAGGCTGGCATACACCACCTTATATTGCAAGAGAATTTCACGGAGTATGGGGTGATTTTGATGTAAAGATAACGATCGACAAAAACTATCTAGTTGGAGGAACTGGTTATTTGCAAAATCCTCAAGAAATTGGTCACGGTTATCAAGACAAATCAATTCCGCTAAATGTCCCTTCAACCGAAAAGTTAACATGGCATTTTAAAGCACCAAATGTTCATGATTTTATGTGGGCAGCAGATCCTGAATATACGCATGATATTTTAACAACGGAAAATGGGATCGATTTACATTTTTTATACAAGAGTAATCTGGAAGAAAAATATTTAAAAAACTGGAAAGAGCTTCAAGAGCCAACCGTTAAATTAATGGATTATTTTAGCAAGCATATTGGGCAATACCCTTACAAACAGTATTCAGTGATACAAGGAGGAGATGGTGGAATGGAGTATGCAATGGCGACACTAATTACTGGGAAGCGAAAATTTGGAAGTCTCTTTGGGGTAACGGCTCATGAAATGGCACATACCTGGTTTCAGTTTTTATTAGCGACCAATGAAAGTTTGCATCCCTGGATGGATGAAGGGTTTACCACTTATATTTCCAATAAAGCGGAGAATGAAATTTTAAAAGAAGGGAGAAATAACCCCCATAAAAGTTCCTATCTAAGTTATAAAACGATAGTTGAAAGAGGTTATGAAGAATCTTTATCGACTCATTCAGACAGATACCATACCAATTGGGCATATAGTACGGCAAGTTATTCGAAAGGAAATCTTTTTTTATCACAATTAGAATACATCATAGGTAAAGAAAATACGGAGAAAGGACTTCTAAAATATTATAAAGATTTTAGTTTCAAACATCCAACACCAAACGACATTAAACGTGTGATGGAAAAAGTTTCAGGCATTCACTTGGGCTGGTACTTAAATGAATGGACTCAAACAACACACACGATTGATTACAGTGTAAAATCTATTGAAGCAAAAACAATAATTTTAGAAAGAATTGGTCAAATGCCAATGCCTATAGATGTAGAGGTAACCTATTTAGATGGGAGTAGTGAAAGTTTCAATATCCCCTTAGAAATGATGAGAGCCAATAAGCCAACAGTAGCAACAATTTTGAAAGACTGGGGCTGGGCGAACCCAACATATACTTTTAAAACAGCAAAAGCAGTTAAATCGGTTGCGATAGATAAAAGCAAATTGATGGCAGACATCAATGAGGGCAATAATAGTTTACAAATAGAGTAATCTATGTGAATTGTTACAATTGAAAAGCAATTCGTAGTAATATGTTATCACGGGTTGCTTTGTATCAAAGTATCTAGTTTTTCTTCAGGAATAAATCCCTTCAGTATTAAAAAAACACCACAGATAATTAAGATAATTCCCATGATCTTTTTTATTCTGTAAATTACAGGGAATGTCATTCTGTTTTTTAATTTTTTAGCCAAAAATATTTTACCTAAATCGGTTATAAAATAACCAAAAAGAATGGTCCCAAAATACCAAAAAATAGCTGTTTGGTTCATTTTAAGTGTTGGACTAACCACCAATACAGTCCCTAACCAAAATGCCAAAACGCCAATATTTATGAAGTTTAAAAAATATCCTTTCACAAAGAGTTTTAGATAATTATTCTTTATTGGAACATTAATCATCTTAGAGTTTTCTAATGCTTCTTTTTTATTCTCTTTGTCAAAATATGTGATCAACCCATAAATAATCAAAACCAATCCGCCGATAAAGAACAATCTTGGATCTTCTTTCAATTTCTCCAACAAAGAACGACTTCCGTAATAAGCAATTAAAATAAAGGATAAATCGCCAAGAATCACCCCTAAATCAAGAGCAATTGCAGCTCTAGCTCCTTTTAAAATACTGGTTTGTATCAGCATAAAAAAAACAGGCCCTATCATGAATGCCATGAAAAAGCCAATTAAAAGCGCATTTTTAAAATCGTATATATCCATATTTAACAAAAATACGGAATTTTATACATCATCAAAGTCGATTGAAATTTCGGGAGTTGTTGGGTAGGCCTGACAGGTCAATACAAAACCTTCTTCAATTTCACTATCTGTTAAAATTGAGTTTTTAACCATTACTGCTTTCCCTTTTGTTACTTTACCTAAACAAGAACTACAAACTCCGCCCTGACAAGAGTAGGGTGCGTCTAAATTGTTACGCAAACTTGCTGACAAAAGATCATCAGTTTGCTTCATCGTAAAATTGGTTTCTTCATCATCAAGTAGTATGGTTACTTCTGTGATTCCTTCTTGAATTTTTTTAGTGGTAGACTCATCTAGAGAGGCAGTAAATAACTCGAAATGAATAGTTTCTTTTTTAATTTTAGCATTTTCTAATGTACTAGAAACTTGTTGAATCATCTCTTCTGGACCACACAAGAAAGCAGCATTAAAAGCAGTTTCTTTGTACATGTTTTTTACAAAATAATTGGTAACATTTTGGTCAATTCTACCTTTTAATTCATTTTTTACCTCTTCTCTACTAAAAATGTAGTGTAGTTTAAATCTTTTTGAATACGTCTCTTTTAGAGAATTTAACTCTTTGTAAAAGATAGTGTCAGCCACAGATTTATTTCCATAAATTAACGTAAAATTTGAGGAGAGTTCAGATGATAACACCGTCTTGACCATCGATAAAATTGGAGTAATTCCAGAACCAGCAGCAAAACCAATATAGTTTTTATTTGCTTCATTGTTCAGAAGAAACCGTCCCTCTGGAGCACTAATCTCTATTGTATCTCCCGTTTTTAATTCAGAAGTTGCATAGGTAGAAAACAGCCCTTTTTCTACTGCTTTGATAGCAACCCTTACTTCTCCACTTTCTGGCGTAGAGCAAATAGAATAGGCTCTTCTAACGTCTTCTGTGTTAATCTCTTTTCGGAGGGTAATATATTGTCCTGCAGAAAAATGAAATTTAGATTTTAAATCTTCAGGAATGTCAAATACAACAGAAACCGCGTTAGCGGTTTCTTGTCGAATCTCTTTTATGTGAACGGGATAAAATGTTGCCATTAAAATAATATTTTATACCAAATGATTTGCAATTAAATATTCGGCAATTTGAACTGTATTTGTAGCAGCCCCTTTTCTAAGGTTGTCTGCAACGACCCACAAATTTAAGGTATTTTCTTGAGATTCATCTCTTCGAATTCGTCCAACAAAAACTTCATCTTTGTCGTGTGCATTAATAGGCATTGGATAGATGTTGTTTTCGGGATCATCCTCCACAATAACTCCCGGAGTTTCGCGAAGTATTGTTCGCACATTGGCCAACTCAAAATCATTTTCAAATTGAACATTAACAGCTTCAGAGTGGCCTCCTGCAGTCGGAATTCTGACAGCAGTAGCCGTGATTGAAAAAGAACTATCTCCTAAAATTTTTTTAGGTTCTTTTACCAATTTCATTTCTTCTTTCGTGTATCCATTTTCTAAAAAAACATCACAATGAGGCAATGCATTTCTACCGATTTTATGAGGATACGCCATTTCACCGTCAATTCCGGATTCTTCGTTGTCGAGCTGCTGAACAGCTTTCACACCTGTTCCGGAAACAGACTGATAGGTAGAGATAACGACGCGTTTCATGTTGTATTTCTTATGCAATGGAGCCAAAGCCATTACCAATTGAATTGTAGAACAATTCGGATTTGCAATAATTTTATCATCGGCAGTTAAAACATCTCCATTAATTTCAGGAACTACTAGTTTTTTTGTCGGATCCATTCTCCATGCAGAAGAATTATCAATCACTGTGGCACCTGCTTCGGCGAATTTAGGAGCCCATTCTACAGAGGTATCTCCACCTGCGGAAAACAATGCAATTGCTGGATTCATTGTGACTGCTTTTTCAAGGGTTACCACGGTGTATTCTTTTCCCTTATAAGTTAATTTTTTCCCAGCAGATCTTGCAGAAGCTACAGGAATTAATTCTGTGATTGGTAAATTACGTTCTTCCAATACTTTTAACATTACTGTGCCAACCATTCCAGTTGCGCCCACTACAGCTACTTTCATTTTTTTTTATTTTGATAGTACAAAGATGCTAAAAAAAAGAAGGAATTCAGACGGTTAAAGTGGTATAAATCAACTGAAGTTTAAAATTTTAGCAATAAAAATTCTAATGTTTAAAATTAAACGAAGTCCGTTGTTTTTCTACTATTTTTCAAAAGATCAAATCATTGATAAAAGTTCTAAAAGTTAGACTCGTTTGTGTAAAAAAACGGAAGACCAAACAAAGCGAAATTTAATTATTTAGTTACCTTTGCAAAAGATTTTTGTTGAACCTAATTCGTATAGCATGCAACTGTACAATAAGTTAAGCGCTTCAGAACGCGCTGCGTTAATTGATAAAGTAGGCAAAGACCGCCTTACCGTATCTTTCTATCAATATTATAAGATAGAAAACCCTCAGTTACTTAGAGATAAGTTATTTCTTGAATGGAATAATTTAGATGTCCTAGGGAGAATTTATATTTCTTTTGAAGGAATAAATGCTCAAATCTCTGTGCCTGCAGAAAAAGTAGATGAACTTAAAGCCCAGTTAGATGCAATTTCTTTTTTGAAAGACATTCGTTTAAATGTAGCCATTGAGCAAAATAATAAATCGTTTTTAAAACTAAAAGTAAAGGTTAGAAACAAAATTGTTGCAGATGGTCTAAATGACGCAACTTTTGATGTAACAGATAAAGGGGTTCATTTAAACGCTATTGAATTTAATGAAATGCTGGCAAATCCTGACACGATTTGTGTGGATATGAGAAATCATTACGAAAGTGAAATTGGCTATTTTGATGGGGCGATAACTCCAGATGTAGATACGTTCAGAGATTCTTTAGACCTCATCGAAGCAGACTTAAAAGAGCATAAAGAAGACAAGAACTTATTGATGTATTGCACCGGTGGAATTCGATGCGAAAAAGCCTCTGCTTACTATAAGCACAAAGGATTTAAGAATGTTTTTCAACTTGAAGGAGGGATCATAGAATATACACGACAAGTAACCTCTGCAGGGATTGAAAATAAATTTATAGGCAAGAATTTTGTATTTGATCACAGAAGAGCAGAGAAAATAACAGAAGATATCGTTGCCAATTGTCATCAATGTGGAACGCCTTGTGATACGCATACAAATTGTGCTAATGAAGCTTGTCATTTACTGTTTATTCAGTGTAGTCATTGTTCAGAAAAAAGTGAAAATACTTGTTCTACAGATTGTCAAGAGGTGATTCAACTGTCTTTTGAAACACAAAAAGAACTAAGAAAAGGCAAAGGGAATAGCAATAAAATCTTTAAAAAAGGGAGAAGTGAAGCGCTAAGGTTTAAGAAATAACGAACTTAATCCATGATGGCAAAGGCCTCCGTTTTGATTTTTTTTTGTCGAAATTTACCTTTTAAAATCCCTCTAGATTCCTTACATTTACTAATTAGTTTTTGTCAAGCGGTGTTTATTTATCATCTTGACAATCAATTTATAAACCAAACAGGTTATTGACTTAGTAATGAGATTTACAGGAGGTTTTCTGCTAAAAACAAATTAGAAAGTACAGTAATTTAATAATATATAAATCACATGGCATGTGGAAATTGTGGTACAACAGAGAATGGTGTGCCAAAAGGTTGTAAAAGCAATGGGAATTGTGGTACAGGAACTTGTGGAAGTGGGAGCAATAAGCTAGCTGTTTTTGATTGGCTTTCGAATATGACATTACCTAGCGGACAACAAAGATTTAATATTTTTGAAGTTCGTTTTAAAAATGGAAGAAAACATTTTTATAAGAATCCAGATAATTTATCGATTACGATGGGTGACATTGTAGCGGTAGAAGGTGCCCCGGGGCATGATATTGGAACTGTTTCTTTGGCAGGTGAGTTGGTGAAGGTGCAAATGAAAAAGCGAAAAATCACCGAAGACCATGAAGATGTCAAGAAAATTTATCGAAAAGCAAGTCAGCGAGATATCGATATTTGGCAGCAAGCTAGAGCAAAAGAAGAAGAGACTCAAAGAAGAGGAAGAGAAATTTTGGGGCACTTAGGTTTGCAAATGAAATTATCTGATGTAGAATACCAAGGGGATGGAAATAAAGCAACTTTTTATTATACAGCAGATTCAAGAGTCGATTTTAGGCAGTTAATTAGAGATTTAGCAGGAGCCTTTTCCATTCGTGTAGAGATGAAACAAGTGGGAGCAAGACAGGAGGCAGCGAGATTAGGTGGAGTAGGTTCCTGTGGAAGAGAATTGTGTTGTTCTACTTGGTTGACAGATTTTAGAAAAGTGTCAACATCAGCGGCACGATATCAACAATTGTCGTTGAATCCATTAAAGCTAGCAGGACAATGTGGTAAATTAAAATGCTGTCTAAATTTTGAATTAGATACTTATTTAGATGCGTTAAAAACCTTTCCAAAACAAGACTTAGTTTTAAAAACGGAAAAAGGGGCTGCTGTTTTTGTGAAAATGGATATTTTTAAAGAACACCTATGGTACACTTACAAAGAAGAAAGGTTTAAGTGGTTTCGTTTGACATTAGATCAAGTTCAAGAAATTATTGCACTCAATAAAAACAATGAGAAGTCTGCTTCGTTGGAAGAATATGAATCTGAAGTTGAGATTGCTCCAAAAGTTGATTTTGAAGATGTAGTTGGTCAAGATAGTTTAACGCGTTTTGATGTTCCAAAGACGAGGAATCGTAAGAGGAATAATAGAAATAAAAACAAAAAAAAGGCAGTTACTTCACCAGGGAATACGACCCAACAAAAATCAAATCAAAGAAGAAATTCGTCCGGGAAAAAACCACGAAATCAGCAGCCTAAAGAACATACAAATACTCCAAAAGGCCAAGTTCAAAAAGCAAGAAATCCTAGAAAAAATAACAGAAAACAGACAAATAAAAACTCAAAAAATGACAACAATTCTGAAAATAAATAACTTTTCAATTGTTTTTATCTCTCTTTTTTGTATGTTTTCCTGTACTGATAAAATGGATTTTAATCAGTATAAACCAATAAGTAATGAGGGTTGGAAAGCACACGAGAAGGTGTTGTTTGAGTTTGAAGTAAAAGATACAATTTCTTTAAAAAATGCATTTATTAATATTAGAAACAATAGTACGTATGAGTTCAGTAATTTATACCTTATTACAGAACTTGTCTATCCAAATAAAACCATAGTTACAGATACGTTACATTATCAAATGGCAAATGAATTGGGCGCTTTTTTAGGGGTTGGTTTTACAGAGATTAAAGAGAATAAATTATTTTATAAAGAAAAAAAGATCTTTCCAATTAAGGGAACATACAGCTTTACCGTGCGTCATGCAATGAGAAAAAATGGAGTGGTCTCCCCTATTGATTTTTTAAAAGGAATTCAGGATGTTGGTTTTAGTATAGAAAACTTAGATTAAAAAATGGCGAAAAAGAAAACAAAAGGGTTTGTAAAATATAAAAGATGGTTTTGGGGAATCACTCTTGGGGGGTTTTCTTTTATTGTATTGGTTTTTTTGTTAGCCTCACGGGGATTTTTGGGAGTTTTACCAACCTTCGAAGAATTGGAAAATCCAGAAAATAACCTGGCGACAGAAGTCATTTCTTCAGATGGTAAGACGCTAGGGAAGTATGCTGCAGAAAATAGAACTCCTATAAAATATAAAGATTTACCAAATAATATTGTTGAGGCTTTGATCGCTACAGAAGATGAGCGTTTTTATGAGCACTCTGGAATTGATTTCAGAGGGACTGCTCGAGCGGTTTTAAAACCAGGAAGTGGAGGAGCTAGTACGATTACTCAACAATTGGCCAGAATGTTATTTACAGGAAGAAAGTCCAGAAATAAGATTAAAAGAGTGCTTCAGAAGGTAAAGGAATGGGTCGTTGCCACGAAGCTTGAAAGACAATATACCAAAAAAGAAATCATAGCCATGTATTTGAATAAATACGATTTCTTAAACCAAGCAGTAGGGATTCGTTCTGCAGCCCGTATTTATTTTGGTAAAGAACCCAAAGAATTACTTGTTGAAGAATCTGCAATGTTGGTTGGAATGTTAAAAAACTCTTCCCTTTACAATCCCTTGAGAAGAGCAGAAAAAGTAAAACAACGTAGAAATGTTGTCTTAAAACAAATGAATCGTAATGAGTTTATTTCTTTAAAAGAAAAGGATTCTTTGCAACAATTAGCGCTAGGTTTAGACATTCATAAAGAAGGGCATAGTGACGGAACTGCGACGTATTTCAGATCTCATTTACAAAAAATAATGAGAAAATGGGTACAAGAAAACCCGAAGCCAAATGGAGAACAGTACAATATTTTTAGAGATGGTTTAAAGCTCTATGTCACTGTAGATTCACGAATGCAGCAGTATGCTGAAGAGGCGATTCAGGAACACATGTCCAATTTACAATCGTATTTTTTTAAAGAGCAAAAGAACAATGAAACAGCTCCTTTTTACGATCTAGAAGAAACTGAAATAGACAAAATCATTGAAAGAGCTAAGAAAAACTCGGATAGATACAAAAGATTAAAAACCACTGGAAAATCTAAAAAGGAAATCAATAAAATCTTTAACAAAAAAATAAAAATGAGAGTATTTTCATGGAAAGGAGATAGAGACACGATCATGTCTCCTATCGATTCCATAAAATATTACAAACACTTTTTACGCTCTGGGTTATTGTCTATAGAACCACAAACAGGCCATATAAAAGCATGGGTTGGCGGGATTGATAATAAGTATTTTAAATATGATGCAGTTGCACAACAAAAAAGACAAGTAGGCTCTACATTCAAGCCATTTGTGTATGCGACTGCAATTAATCAATTAAAGCTATCGCCTTGCGAAGAATTTCCGAATACCCCTTACACAATTCCAAAAGGGAAATATGGGATTCCAGAGGAGTGGAGTCCAAGAAATTCTGGCGAAAAATACGGAGGGATGATGACTTTAAAACAAGGTTTGGCAGGGTCCGTAAATACCATGTCTGCAAGATTAATAGACATGGTTTCTCCAAAAAATGTAGCTCGTTTAGCAATGTCTGCAGGTTTAAAAAGTAAGATTAGAGCAAATCCATCTATTGCATTAGGAGCGGTAGATTTATCGTTGATAGAAATGGTGGGTGCTTATGCTACTTTTGCAAACAAAGGCTTGCGAGTTTCTCCAATGATTTTAACAAGAATTGAAGATAAAAACGGAACAGTTTTACAAGAATTCACTCCAGAAACTAAAGAAGTTTTAAGTGAAGAATCTGCTTATGTTGTATTGGATTTATTAAAAGGAGTTACCCAATCTGGTTCAGGAGTTCGTTTGCGTTTACCTTGGGAAAAACCCAAATATGTAACAGGCTATCCGTATGAATTTACAAACCCAATTGCTGGTAAAACGGGGACCACTCAAAATCAATCTGATGGATGGTTTATAGGGATAGTTCCTAATTTAGCAACTGGAGTTTGGACAGGAGGAGAAGATCGGTCAACTCACTTTGAAGAGATTGCAAAAGGACAAGGAGCAACAATGTCTTTACCTTCATGGGCTTTATTTATGAAAAAATGTTATGCAGACCCAACCTTAAATATCAGTTTAGAAGATTTTGAGCAACCAGAAAATTTGACCATTAATATTGATTGTGGGAAAAAGATAAAAACTGAAGAGGATGAAGAAATTAAAGAAGTAGTGCCTGAAGAAGACATCGATTTTTAATTTATCAAAAACCCGCTTTACAGCGCTTATTTTGTCTTTTTTATTTTAAATTATAAAACAATTGAGTATGATAAACAAAACAGTAAATAACGTTCAAGAGGCACTAGAAGGAGTTCAAAATGCGATGACTTTGATGCTTGGAGGTTTTGGTTTATCCGGAATCCCCGAAAATGCCATTTCAGAATTAGTAAAACGAAAGGTTACTGACCTTACTTGTATTTCTAACAATGCTGGAGTAGATGATTTTGGTCTTGGTTTATTGCTTCAACAGAAGCAAATTAAGAAAATGATTTCGTCCTACGTTGGAGAAAATGATGAATTTGAGCGTCAAATGTTATCAGGAGAATTAGAGGTAGAATTAACACCTCAAGGAACTTTGGCAGAAAAATGTAGGGCTGCACAAGCAGGATTTCCTGCTTTTTACACGCCAGCAGGATATGGTACAGAAGTTGCTAAGGGCAAAGAGACAAGAGAATTTGACGGGAAAATGTATGTTTTAGAACCTGCTTTTAAAGCAGATTTTGCTTTTGTCAAAGCGTGGAAAGGCGATGCCGCAGGAAATTTAGTTTTCAAAGGGACTGCAAGAAATTTCAATCCAAATATGTGTGGAGCTGCAACAATTACAGTAGCAGAGGTAGAAGAGTTGGTTCCTGTGGGAGCATTAGATCCAAATAATATTCATATTCCCGGAGTATTTATACAGCGTATTTTTCAAGGCGAGAATTACGAGAAAAGAATAGAACAACGAACAATAAGACAAAGAAGCTAGGGATGTTAGATAAAAACGGAATAGCGAAAAGAATCGCACAAGAAGTTCAAAACGGATTTTATGTAAACCTAGGAATTGGAATTCCAACATTGGTTGCCAATTATGTTCGAGAAGATATTGAAGTAGAGTTTCAAAGTGAAAATGGGGTTTTAGGAATGGGGCCTTTCCCTTTTGAGGGTGAAGAAGATGCCGATCTTATAAACGCAGGAAAGCAGACGATTACCGCCCTGCCAGGAGCAAGTTTTTTTGATTCTTCGATGAGTTTTTCAATGATTCGTGGAAAGCATATTCATTTGACCATTCTTGGAGCGATGGAAGTTGCAGAGAATGGAGACATTGCCAATTGGAAAATTCCAGGGAAAATGGTTAAAGGAATGGGGGGTGCCATGGATTTAGTTGCCTCTGCAGATAATATTATTGTGGCAATGATGCACACAAATAAACGTGGAGAATCTAAAATATTAAAAAAATGTTCTTTGCCTCTAACAGGAGTTGGTTGTGTCACAAAAGTAGTGACAAATTTAGCTGTTTTAGAAGTGAGAAATAATGCATTTCATCTACTAGAAAGAGCTCCAGGAGTATCTGTAGAAGAGATTCAAAAAGCAACAGAAGGAACGTTAGTTGTTAACGGAGAAATCCCAGAAATGTATATTTAAGATGAACGTTTTAGCAAGGAAACCTTACCTAGTTACTTTTATATTCACACTAGTATTGATTGCCTTTTTTGATAAAATTTTACATATCGAAAATTCTTTTATTAGGTCGGGGTTTGCCGCAAGTTTAGCAGCTTTTTTATCACCAAGAAAAAAGAAAATAAAAACACAAACAGGAGACAAAACTCAAATTACATGGGTTTTTCTGAAAGAACCTATTTTTTTAGACTAAATGAAAATAATATCATATAATGTAAACGGAATTAGAGCAGCTCTAAAAAAAGGATTTTTGGACTGGTTACAGGTTGCAAATCCAGATGTGATTTGTATTCAAGAGACCAAAGCACACAAAGAACAAGTAGAGGTATCTCTATTTGAAGAAGCGGGATATCCTTTTCACTATTGGTTTTCTGCTCAAAAAAAAGGATATTCTTCAGTGGCTATTTTTTGTAAAGAAAAACCGAAGCATATAGCTTATGGAACAGGCATTGAATCCATGGATTTTGAAGGTAGAAATTTACGTGTAGATTTTGAGGGTATTTCTGTTATGAGCCTTTATTTACCTTCAGGGACTAATTTAGATAGACTGAATTTTAAGTTGAATTATATGGATCAATTTCAAGAATATATCACCAACCTAAAACACGAAATACCCAATTTAGTCATTTGTGGAGATTATAATATTTGTCACGAAGAAATAGACATTCATAATCCCAAAATGAAAGGAGTTTCTGGGTTTTTACCCGAAGAAAGAACTTGGATAGGGGACTTTATTGACAGTGGCTTTATAGATAGTTTCCGTTTTAAAAATCCAGAAAGACAAGAATTTTCTTGGTGGAGTTACAGAGCAAACGCTAGAGCGAATAACAAAGGTTGGCGTTTAGACTATGCAATGGTTTCGGCATCTTTACAAAATAAAATTTCTAGAGCCTACATATTACCGGAGGCCAAACATTCAGATCACTGCCCAATAGTTGTAGAACTTAATTTATAATTTCAACTACGATCTGGTTCCGTAAAAAGACAAATACAATGAAGCAACTGATTTTATTTCTTTTAGTACACACCGTTATTTTCTCTCAAGAAAGAAAAAATAGCAGTATCCTTCCCAAAAAAGATACGATTTCTATTTCAATGGATACCATTATGAAACCTCTAGAGCAAGCCTTTTTTTCTGATGAAAATCTGGTAACCATAGATAGTTTACTGGTGCAGGGAAAATTGTATTCATCACTCATAGATACGCTTGATTATGTTCTTAATGACAAAGACATCAATAGCATTGTAACTCCCGTAATTACCTCTGAGGAACTGAAACTTCGACTTTCTAGTTTAAATGAAAAGACTCCTTTTAATTTGGCATATAACATTGCTTTAGAAAAGATGATTCATCGTTATTTATTACAACGTAAAAAATATTATCCAGCGTTGATGGCCAAAGCCAACTATTATTTCCCAATGTTTGAGAGGTATTTAGATCAATATAATATTCCGTTGGAAATGAAGTATCTAGCAATTGTGGAATCGGCATTAAGGCCGAAAATAAAATCTCGCGTTGGTGCAACAGGTTTGTGGCAGTTTATGTATGGAACAGGAAAACAGTTCGATTTAAAGGTAAGCTCTTATGTAGATGAGCGTCAAGATCCTGTAAAAGCGACGATTGCAGCGTGTAAATATTTAAAACAGTTATTTACCATTTTTGGAGATTGGGATTTGGCCTTGGCAGCGTATAATTCTGGTCCAGGAAACGTAAGAAAAGCGATAAAACGTTCAGGAGGTTCAAAAAATTATTGGAATATAAGACCTTATTTACCAAGAGAAACTGCAGGGTATGTTCCTGCATTTTATGCGACCATGTATATTTTTGAATATGCAGAAGAGCATGAGGTTTATGCTGAACTTCCAGTTTTTTTCAATTTCCAAACAGATACAATTCGCTTAAAAAAAACCTTGAGTTTCCGTCAAATTTCAGACAAAATCGATGTTAATGAGCAAGTGATCTCTCGATTAAACCCCTCCTATAAACTAGGGATTATTCCTTTTATAAAAGGAAGAAATTATGCAGTGAGATTGCCTTCCAATAAAATTATTGAGTTTTTAGATAAAGAAAAAGAAATTTATGATTTAGCTGCATTAGAGGATGCGAAAAGAGAAAAACCCTTGCCTAGATATTTTGAAATGGACAAACGGATTCGCTACAAGGTGAGAAAAGGAGATTTTTTAGGAAAAATAGCTAATAAGTTTGGGGTTCGTATAAGTGACATTAAGCGATGGAACCGTTTAAAAAGCAGTCGTATAAGTATTGGTCAAAGATTGTATATTTATCCAAAAAAAGTTTCATTTTCATCGATTGACCGACCACAAAATAAAAGACACGAATCAACACTAACAGCTATTTGTGAACGTGATATGATGCAACAAGGAGCTTTAAATGGGGAGATTTATCAAAAAATTACTGATGTTTCCGACCCTAAATTTATTAAATGGAATGATCTTTGGAGAGATAGAAAAGGATTCTTTGAAACAGCCCTTAAAATATCTAAAAGCTAAACTTATGAAAAAAATATATTTACTTTTTACAATTAGTTTATTATTCTCCTCTTGTGTGGGGAATGATAAATTTGTTTTACGCACTTCAGTTGGTAAAATAAACAAAGTAATGGTTGTTACGAAAGCGAGCAATTGGAACGGTGATGTTGGCAAAGAAATTAAAAAATCATTTGGCGAATTAATGGTCGGATTGCCACAGCCAGAAAGACTTTTGAATACTTCTCAAGTAACTCCAAATGGATTTGCAAACATGATGAAAGTTGTTAGAAATATCTTGGTCATTGGTGTTTCTGATGAAGAAAAATATTTTATAAGAAAAAATGTGTACGCACAGCCTCAAACGATTGTCTATGTCTACGCTAAAGACAAACAAGGAGTCTTAAAAATGTTTAAAAAGCACAAAAAAGAAATTATAAAGACATTTATACAATCTGATATACACATGACGCAGGGTTTGTTTAGAAAAAACAAACTAGACGAATCTCAATACAAAACAGTCCAAAACTTAGGAATATCTCTAACCATTCATAATAAGTTTAATGTCGTTGATGATACCGGAAATTTTTTGTGGCTTCGCCATCATTTAACCAGCGGAATTGCAAAAACAGGGAGTAATAATATCTTGGTGTATTCGGTACCATTGCTACCTGAATCCGAAGTATCAGATAGTATCATCCCTATTCGAAATCAAATTGGGAAGCAATACATACCGGGCTCAGATCCTGAGACGATGTATATGATTACTGAAAAAGCGTATACCCCTGTTACCATCGAGACCACTATAGATGGGGGAAAAGCTTATGAAACTAGAGGGAAATGGGAAGTGAAGAATGATTTTATGGCAGGGCCTTTTTTAAACTACACGGTACCTGATCCAAAAAATAATAGATTGATTATAGTTGAAGGTTTTACCTATGCACCCTCTGTAAGTAAAAGAGCATTCCTCTTTGAACTGGAGGCAATTGCAAAATCGATAAAGATTTTTTAAAATGAATTTTTATAGAAAAATAAGGTCAGTTAATAGCCTATTTTTGTTTTGACTCTCTCCAAAACAGCATTTGCTACAATGGATGCTTTTTCTGCTCCAACAGCCAACGCTTTCTCAATTTCGTGCTTGTTTTCCATGTAGTGATGATAGCGTTCTCTGATTTCAGAAAATTGTTCAATAATCAATTCATATAAGGCCTGTTTAGCGTGTCCATAGCCGTAGTTACCGCCTTCGTAATTTTCTCTCATTTTTTGGATTTGAGCATCTGTAGCTAAAAGTTTATACAGGTTAAAAACGTTGTCGTTTTCTGGATCTTTTGGCTCTTCTAAACCTTTGCTGTCTGTCTTTATAGACATTATCTGCTTTCTTAATTTTTTATCTGACAAGAAAATATTAAGGGTATTGTTCCTAGACTTACTCATTTTTTCACCATCAGTTCCAGGAATTAATTTGGTGTTTTCTTGAATTTTAGCTTTGGGAGCAACCAGGGTATCTCCTACAATATTATTAAACCGATTTGCAACATCACGGGTCATTTCTAAATGCTGTAATTGATCTTTTCCTACAGGGATAATTTCAGCGTCATACAACAATATATCAGCAGCCATTAACATAGGGTAGTTAAATAATCCTGCATTTACATCTGCCAACCTATCAGATTTATCTTTAAAACTATGCGCTAACGTCAACCTTTGATAAGGAAAAAAACAGCTCAAATACCAAGACAATTCTGTAACTTGAGAGACATCACTTTGTTTATAAAAAACAGTCTTTTCAATATCTAAACCACAAGCCAACCAAGTAGCAGCGGTACTGTAGGTATTTTCTCTTAATTCTTTTCCATCTTTAATTTGCGTTAAAGAATGCATGTCTGCAATAAATAAAAAAGCGTCATTTTCTGGGTTATTAGCCATTTTAATGGCTGGTAAAATAGCCCCTAATAAATTCCCTAAATGGGGAGTTCCTGTACTTTGTACACCTGTTAAAATTCTTGACATTAATTTATTTTTATGATGTAGTGACCTACTTTTGTATTACAACGATTACAAAAATAAGGTTTTAAGCCATAAAAACGAACACCTTAAAAAGATTATTATTATTTTTGACTCTCATGAAATATTTAAAAATCCCTTTTCTTTTAATTTGGCGGCTATGGTTTTATGTTCTTATATTCATAACCATTATTTTAATGGCGCCATTGTTATTCATTTTTACACTTAAAGAAGAATATTATCATCTGTTATGGAAATTAGTCAGACTTTGGTCTAAACTGCTTATTTATGGCATGGGTTTTCGTTTAAACATTCAATTAGATCAGGTAATTGAGCCTGGTAAAAGCTATATGTTTTGTCCAAACCATGGTTCTCTAATGGATCCTTTTGTACTGATTGTTTTAAGTAAAAATCCAATAGTTTTTGTTGGGAAACAAGAGTTAGTTAAGATTCCAATTTTTGGATTTTTCTATAAAAGAGCTGTTATTATGGTAGATCGAAGTAGTCCTGAAAGTAGAAAAAGAGTCTACGAAAGAGCGAAAAAAAGATTGCAAAATGGGGTTAGTATGGCTATTTTTCCTGAAGGACTAGTCCCAACAGAAGACGTAATTTTAGCTCCATTTAAAAAAGGAGCTTTTAGTTTGGCGATAGAATTTGACATGCCAATTGTCCCTCAAGTTTATTTTGATTGTAAACGGTTGTTTTCTTGGGATTTTTTAAAAGGGGGACCGGGAGTTTTTAGAGTTCGCCAACACCAATTTATTACTACAAAAGAACTTTCTATTTCTGAAATGGAAAATATAAAAGACACCACCTTTGACATCATTTATACTGATCTGACGCAGGACACAAAGTATATGAAAGATACCCGTAGAACTAAATGAAGAAGACCTTAAATTATCGCTATTCAGAATCAGAGGAACGCTTGAATATTTGGTCCCATGCGCTGGGCTTATTTTTAAGTCTTCTTGCGTTTCCTTTTTTAATAATAAAAGCTTTCACGTATACAGGTTTTTGGCAAGTATCTAGTTTTATAATTTATGGTTTGAGTTTAATTGTTCTTTATGCAGCTTCAACCTTTTATCATGCTTCTGTAAACCCAAAGAATCGACGTAAATTAAACATTTTTGATCATGCTGCTATTTATGCATTAATTGCTGGAAGTTTTACTCCTTTTTGTATTATCGCCTTGGATTCTGATTTGGGCTGGTACCTATTTGTTTTTGTCTGGATTTTTGCTTTAATAGGCATTATCCTCAAGTTATTTTTTACTGGTAGATTTGACAAACTCTCAACTGCAATGTATCTTTTAATGGGATGGCAAGTGGTGTTTTTCATAAAACCCTTAATGAAAGTTTTAACCAATTTCGGATTAAACTTATTGATTATTGGTGGAGTATTTTACACAGTAGGCGCTATGCTGTATTCAATAAAAAAAATCCCTTACAATCATGCTATTTTCCATTTGTTTGTTTTGTTAGGAAGTGCCAGTCATTTTTTTGCCTTGTATACCTTGTAGTTAAAATTCCAGCTTTTTATTTCCAATTCTTGTAGGGGTTTTTACTCATATTCGAATTATAGTATTTTAGATCTCCAGTCACTTCTTTCGCTAACCAAGTTGGCTTGGAAAAACGTTCTTCTTCAGAGTTCAATTCTATTTCAGCAATTACCAAGCCATGATTATCGCCATAAAACTCATCAATTTCAAAAGTATGATGTTCAATCTTAACTAAATACCTGGTTTTTTCAATGATACTAGGTTCGCATAGTAACAGTAATTCTTCCGCTTCCGCTTTTTGGATTTCTTTTTCCCATTCAAATCTCGAGGTTCCTGATGAGTTTGAGACTCCTTTTATGGTTAGAAATGCTTTTTCATTAGCAATTCTAATTCTTACAGTTCTTTTTTTATCAGCGTTTAAGTAGCCTTGTTTAATGTGTTTTGTTTCGTGACTATCTCTTTTAAAATGGTCATTTTTTACTAAAAACTTTCTTTCAATTTCTATGCTCATAAAAACCGCTGATTTTTTACTAATATAAGGTGTTTTATCGTTATTTTAACAATAAATAAATATCTTTGAGAATCAAAGATAAACAATGAAAAAACTTTTTTTACTCTGCAGCTTATTTTTTTCATTCCTGTTTTCTGCCCAAACAGATTACAGTGATTCTTGGGAAGATCTCTACTCTTATAACAATGTGAAAGATATTGTAAAGGTTGATGAGGTTATTTATGCTTTGGTAGACAATGCTATTTTTACCTATGATATAGCTACAGAGGAAATTAACAAGTTGTCTTCAGTTCATGGTTTGTCCGGAGAAACCACAAGCTCAATATACTACAATAAAAACATCCAAAGTTTGTTTGTTGGCTATGAAAATGGGTTGTTAGAAGTAGTGGATAATGACGGAAACATTACGATTTATTCAGACATTGTAAGTTTCAATCAATCTGGTAGAAAACGTATCAATCACATCAAAGAATTTAAAAATAAGCTGTATTTGTCAACTCCTTTCGGGATTGTTGTGTACGATATCGAAAAATTAGAGTTTGGAGACACCTATTTTATTGGAAAAAATTCAAGTTCTTTAGAAGTTTACCAGACCGAAATAATGGATGGATTCATATATGCAGCTACAAATGATGGAGTTTTTAAAGCAGACTTAACAAGTAGCTTATTGATAGATTTTAATAATTGGGAGCAACAGTTTTTTTCTCGAAATATCAGTAAAATCTCCTTGTTTAATGAGCAGCTTTATGTTGTAGAAGGAACAACTCTATATCGAATAAATGGAGAAAATTTAATTGAAAAAATAAATTTTACTCAAAATATTACAGCGATAAAATCATCCAATACTTATTTGTCAGTTGTCTTTAATTCCTTTGCAAAAATTTTAGATTTGGAACTGAATGCTGTTTTTGAAGTTTCAGCAACTTCAGAATTCGAATATACGCTAAACAATATTTTTACAGAGAATGATAGTGTGTATTTAGCAACTAAAGAATATGGAATTTTAAAATCAAGACTCAGTTTACCAAATAGTTATACAGAAATCCATCCAGAAGGACCATTGGATAATGATATTTTTTCTATCACTGCTCAAAATAATACTTTATGGGTGGTGTATGGAGGCTATTCATCTGCTTACGTTCCATCTGGGATTAGAAAAGGCTTTAGCAACTACAATGGAGAGGAGTGGATAAATACTAATTTTTCTCTAGATTTTCCTTTTTTAGATTTAGTTCATGTAACCATCGAGCCAAATAATGAAAATAAAGTTTTTATTAGTTCTTTTGCTGAAACAGGTAATGGCAATATTTTCTCAGGAGGTGGGCTTTTAGAAGTAGAAAACAATGAGGTAGCTAAATTCTATAATTCACAAAACAGTCCTTTAGAAGATTTTCAGTCAAATAGTACTACTAGAATTACAACAAGAATAAGTGGCTCTAGTTTTGACAGTCAAGGAAATTTGTGGATTGCTGATGCATTAGCTTCCAAAAAATTAAAAAAATTATCTTCGAGTGGAATATGGTCTAGCTTCGACTTAAGCAGTTTACAAACGAATAAAGCACAAGAAACGAATATTGTTGTTGTAGACAGAAACAATAGTGTTTGGATCGGAACCAGAAGAAATGGGCTGTATGTTTATAATGAAAATGGAGACAGAAAAAAAGCATTGATTACAGCTCCTAATTCAGGAAATTTACCAGACGTAAATGTAAGAGCTATTGCAATTGATGCTTCAAATAGAGTTTGGATAGGGACAAACTTAGGAATGGTTGTTTACAACAATGCTTCAGGAGTCTTTGACGATTCAACCCCGAATAGCTATCCTGTCGTAATTAACGGGGATGAAAATGGTTTTGGAGAACGGTTGTTAGGAGATCAAACTATCAACTCGATTGTTGTTGATGGAGCCGAAAATAAGTGGTTTGGGACAGATAATGGTGGGGTCATCTATACAAATCCTAACGGTCAAAAAACTTTAGCAAACTTTAGCACGAAAAACTCTCCATTACCTTCTAACAAAATTGTGAAAATAGCGGAAGATCGTAGTTTGGGAAAAGTATACTTTGCAACAGACAAAGGAATGGTTGCCTACAATAGTAATGTTGCCCCCTTTGGAGACGTGTTGGCAGCAGTTTATGCATATCCCAACCCTGCTCTCATAAATCACCAAACAATTACAATCGACGGAAGAAAAGGAACTCATTTGCCGAAAGGAACGAATGTAAAAATTTTGGATGTTGCTGGTAATTTAGTGTATGAAACCAATGTTATAGAAGGGCAAGAACTCCAAGGAGGTAAAGTGGTGTGGAATAAAAAAAATCTTGCAGGAAACCCCGTAGCTTCAGGAATTTATATTGTATTACTATCTAACGAAGATGCTTCAGAAACAGCCTTTACAAAAATAGCAATTGTAAACTAATGGCGATAGTATCTACAAAAGCGATAGTATTGAGTTCTCTTAAATACAGTGATTCTAGTTTAATTGTGAAGTGTTACACACAGGAAGAAGGGATAAAGACTTACCTAATAAAAGGGGTTTTAAAAGCCAGAAAAGGAGGAATCAAAGTTGCTTATTTCCAACCACTAACACAGCTTAAAATTCATGCAAATCACTCACGAAGAGGAGCATTAAACTCCATTAAAGAGGTCCAAATTTCATATCCTTATACCTCAGTGTATAAAGATATTATTAAACAGTCTGTAGTAATGTTTTTGTCAGAAATGTTATCTTATTCTATTAAAGAGGAAGAACGAAATAACTCACTTTATGAGTATTTAGAAACAGGTCTTATTTGGTTAGATGTTCATGACAAAATTGCTAATTTTCACTTGCTATTTTTACTCAATCTAACCCGATTTTTAGGCTTTTATCCAGACCTACCTGAAGAAGAAGCGTTTGGGTTTGATTTGTTAGAAGGAAGCTATACAGAGGTGTCTTCCGGAAAAAATGTGATTTCAGGAAATAATTTTTATCAATTTAAAAAGCTCTTAGGCATAAATTTTGATGGTATAGAAGAAGTGTCTTTTAGTAAACAAGAAAGACAGCTTGTTTTAAAGATAATAATTCGATATTATGAATTACATTTGGAGGGTTTTAAAAACCCAAAATCGTTGAAAATTCTAGAAACCGTTTTTAGTTGATGAAATACAATTTATTTTTATTCTTTTTTTTAGTAACTGGTTTTTGTTTTTCACAAAAAATAAAGATCATTGACAAGCATACGGGTAAAAGTATTAGAAATGTAACTGTTTATAACGAAAAATCAACCATTAATTTATCTTCTGATAGTGAGGGATTTGTTGATGTGTCTGTATTTAAAAAGAATGAAAATATTCTTTTTTCTCATATTTCATACGAGCCCCAAAAAATTAAAAAAACGATACTTCAAAAGCAAAAAATGGTTGTTTTTTTAAACAAGCAATCAGCTCAATTAGACGAGATTGTTTTGTCTGTTTTTAAAAAATCTGAAAAAACTAATAGAATAGCAGAGCAAATTGCGGTCGTCTCTTCAAAAGAGATTCAAAAAATATCACCCCAAACTTCTGCAGATCTATTGGCAACGATCCCTGGAATTAAGGTTCAAAAATCACAATTTGGAGGAGGAAGTCCTGTTATTCGAGGAATGGAATCTAATCGCGTATTACTAGTGGTAGACGGGGTTAGAATGAATAATGCAATCTATAGAAAAGGGCACTTGCAAAGTTCGATAAGTGTGGCACCCAATATGCTAGATAAAACAGAGGTTGTTTTTGGTCCGTCATCTGTACTATACGGATCAGATGCTTTGGGGGGAGTCATTCATTATTATACCAAGACACCTAAACTATCAGCAGAAGAGGAGGTGAAAAGTCAGTTCTTTTCTCGTTTTTCGTCCGTTAATCAGGAAATAACATCCCATGTTTCTGCGGAGCTTCGTTTTTCTAATTGGGCATCACTTACAAGTATTTCTTTTAGTAATTTTGGAGATTTACAAAGTGGTTCAAGGAGAAGTCATGGTTTTAAAGATTGGGGGAAAGTATTCTACTATTCAGAAAATAGATACGGAAATTACACCGAAAACCCAACGGTAAACCCGCGTCCAGAAGTATTAAAAAACACAGGTTATCATCAAACAGATTTTTTACAGAAATTTTTTATTCCACTCTCAAAAAATACAGAGTTGAAAATAAATCTTCAGTATTCAACATCTTCAAATATCCCCAGATTTGATCGGTTAATTGAGTTTAAAAATAATTCATTAAAATTTGCAGAATGGAATTATGGACCACAAAACAGATTCTTATTGTCCTCTCAGTTCTTGATACATCCCAATAAGAAGTGGTTAGAAAGTGGTTCAATTACAGGTGCATATCAGCAGATTAAAGAGAGTAGAATTCAAAGAAAATTTGGTAGTTTAGACCGTTCTTACAGAGAAGAGCTTGTGAATGTATTTAGCGTAAACGGAGATTTCTCTGTATCCTTAACGCAAGACAAAAAAAGAGTGCTTTCTTACGGATTTGAATTCACATATAACGATGTTAGATCAAAATCATATGGAAAAACCTTAGTGGTCTCTAACGGTCAAATAAATGGTTCTTCAAGCGGTTTTAAAGTGCAATCTCGATATCCAGATGGTGGAAGTAATTACTTGAGTTCTTCAGCTTATATCGCCTATAGGCAAGACCTTAATAGTAAAACAACTCTGAATACTGGGTTAAGGTTTACAAATACCACTTTACACGCCCTTTGGTTAGATCAGACATTCATTCACTTACCAGAAACAAACGTCACTGCTGTTAATTCAGCAGTTACAGCTACGATTGGTTATGTGTACAGACCAGGTAAAAATTGGCAATTAAACAGTGTGGTGTCCTCAGGGTTTCGGTCTCCAAATATTGACGATATAGGTCGTGTTAGAGAAAAAAGTGGGAATATAAGTGTTCCAAATATCCATGTGAATCCAGAATTTGCCTATAATGTAGAAATAGGACTTCAGAAGTATTTTAACGATAAAAAATTTAGAGTAGGAGCAAACGTCTATTATTCATTATTGGATAATTACATTCAAAGAGATTTTGTTTACAATACTGATGGGAGTAAAAAACAAGTTCAATTTGATGGAGAGTTTGGAAATGCAATTACGAACCAAAATAAAGGAACGGCATATGTTTTTGGATATACCCTAAGTTATTTAGGAAAAATATCTTCGACCATTAATTCCTCTGGTTTCATAACTTATACAAAAGGAAGAACTTATGATACGAAAGAACCAATGTCTTCCATTCCACCACTTTTTGGTCGGGTTGAAATAAATTATAAAAAAGATAAAATAGAATTCGGTGCCGCTTTAAAGTTCAATAGCAAAAAAAATATTGAAGATTTTAACATCACAGAAGGGATTGATAATCATGATCTAACACCAATAGTAGATCCAAATGCGATACTAGATTCAGATAAATATTATGGATCTCCAAGTTGGATGACGATTGGATTAACTTCAAATTATTTATTGAGTGATACTTTTTCTATTCAAGCAAGATTAGATAATATTTTTGACGAACACTATATAGAGTTTGCTTCCGGAATTTCTGCTCCAGGAAGGAATGCATCGATCTCTTTTGTCGCTAATTTTTAGCAAATACCCTTACTTTTTTATGAGGCGGTGTTTTTTTGAGTAAAAAACCATGCGACATTACCTTCTTTCCCCCTCCTCTGTATACTTGTCAGATAATCCACGCTCTGTCTTAATAACACTTACCAATACCGAAAGAAGGACTAAAAGCATGGGTTGCCAAGTGAGTTCTTTGGAGGTGAAACTAGCTAACAACAAACTTCCCAATAACGAAATTCCCGAATAGATTAATAAATTTTTATTAAAAATACTATTAGCAAAATCCCAAATCTGTTTATTTTGCATTGCTTTTACTGTCCTATATCCGTAGAGATTATTTATTTTTTTTGGTGGAAACTTCCAGAAAATTATACTCAACACAAACAGCAATCCATTGGTGGTTAATACATATAATATGGGACTCATTATTATTTATTTTTAGGTCTTATTAATCCTTCTTGTGCAAAAGAGGCCACTAAGGTACCATCTTTTGTAAAAATATTTCCTTTGACCAATCCTCTTGCTCCATAGGCGTTGGGTGATTCAGCGGAAAATAACATCCAATCATCAAAATCAAAATCTCTAAAAAACCACATAGAATGGTCTAGGCTTGCAGTCATAGAATTACCAAAATTATATTCTTTTGCATTCGGGTTAAAAGCTGCATTTAACACATTATAATCAGAAATATAAGTAAGTATCTGGTGCTTCACTTGAATTTCCATTTTTGGAAGATCCCCTTTTAATTTAAACCAAATTTCTTCTTTAGGCTCTCTATTTTCAGGTTCTAAGGGGTTCGGAACATGTACAGGTTTGAAATCAATGGGTCTTTCAATACTTAGAAAAGATTTTATTTTTTTTGGTAAAAAATCACCAAATTGGGCGACCATATCTTCCCAACTTAATAAGTCTTCAGGTTGTTTTATGTTAGGATTCAATGCTGATTGATGCTCAAAACCATCTTCTTTTTTGTGAAAAGAAGCAGCTAAAATAAAAATAGTTTTGTTGTTTTGACTAGCAGTAACTCTTCTTGTAGAAAAACTACCTCCATTTCTCATTTCGGCAACATGATAATTAATAGGGATTGTTAAATCTCCTGTTTCTAAAAAGTAAGAATGGAAGGAATGTAAAAAACGATTTTCTGGAATTGTTCTATATGCCGCGTTGACAGCTTGCGCTAATACTTGTCCTCCAAAAACAATTGGGCTCCCAATAGTAATACTATTTCCAGCAAAATTATGGTTTTTTAAATCTTTTAAATTTAAAAGAGCAATTAATTCTTTACAATTTTTCATTATTTTTTTTAGTTTTAAAAGGAAATTTTTGTTGAAATGAATTGGGTTGAATTCGTTGTAAAAATAACTTTAAAATTTTATTTTTCACTCCTTTCTTATGACGAAGATAGATGGTTAAATCCTCAGGAACTGCTCCGACAGAACTTTTTATTTCGCTTGCAGTTCTTCCAAAATTGATCGTGTTTAGTTTTTTATTGATTCCTATTTCTATGTAATTATACAACATCCGTTGATAGATTGCATGCTCTCGATTTAAAAGGTAATCAATTCCAACAAAATGGGCATCTAATGATTTTTGATTCATGACTCCTGAGATAAAGCCGATCATTCTATGATCTAACCAATAGGATCTAATAATGTAGTTTTCGCCTAATAATTCCTTTAAATCTTTAAAAGCACTCAAATTGAAAGTCCCCAAATTAAAATTAGCATTCGAAACGACTCCTTGGTAAAGAGTCGTCATTTGTGGTAGTTGATAATCAATATTTTCTAAAGTAACTTCTTCAATACGGATCTCTTTACTCCTTTCAAAAGCTTTTTTTGCTTTTACTCTGAATTTTGTTTTCATAGCCGCTAAATAATCATCAAAAACGATCCAATGTTTATCCAATTTAAAAGTCATGTTTTGTTCTACAGAAAATGGATGGTAATTGTAGTTTTTTAATTCATTAGCAATGGATAACGACTTGTTTTTAAAATCTTTTAATAAAAAAGCATCTATTTTTAATTTTTCATTAGCGTTCGCAAAATGTAAAATAGCCTTCGCTAATTGTTTGATAATTACTTTTTTATTGTTTTCGTTTTTGATGAAAATTCCATGTTCTCCACTGATAAAAGTGCTGCCTGAAATCAAAAGTTTTAGAGGTTTTTTATTGGGAATGACACGTAGTTTTCTTCCTAAGTTTTTTAATTTTTTTATGAGTAATTCTAGGTCATTTTTTATGTCGTCAATTTGAAAGTTTATGACTTGAATACTCGCAAACGCTATTGGGTTTTTATTCTCATCAACTAAAATAATATAAGAAAATTGAATTTCAGGATGATTTTTCTCTATGGATTTCAAAAAATTGGGATGAAAATAAACATGTTCTCCACACCCTAATTCTTTCCAAGTTTTGGAAGGGATTTCATCAATAGATGAGTAGAATAAAGAAGTGTCTGGACTATATAACAAAATTATTTTGAGCCATAAGTTAATATTGAGCGCTTGTTTGAAGGATCTCTATTAGGATACTTCCTTTATCAAACTGAATAGTTGACTATTTAAAGTCAAAGTTCATTTTTTTATTTACATTTCGAAAGCTTTTCACTAAAAAAGATCAAATTATAACTTTTTTTTAACTTGCTATTTTTATTAAGACAAGTTTCACAACTGATAATAACCTTTATTATTTTATAAAGGTTGAGATGAATTAAATTACATTTGTTGTTCGCTGGATATTTTATTTATTAATGACAACTGTATAGAGATGGATTTATCTGCAAAAGCTTGGGAGCATCGATATGTAACAAACGATATAGGTTGGGATTTGGGCCAAGTTTCCCCTGCATTAAAAAAGTACTTTGATCAACTAACAAACATGGAATTGAAAATTTTAATTCCAGGAGGAGGTAATTCCTATGAAGTAGAATACCTTTTCAATAGAGGGTTTACAAATGTTTTTGTTATTGATTTGTCTAAAACAGCTATTGACAACATTAAAAAAAGAGTTCCAAGCTTTCCTAAATCACAGTTAATACTCGGTAATTTTTTCGACTTGATAGGTTCTTTTGATTTGATCATCGAACAAACTTTTTTTTGTGCAATTCATCCTAGTTTAAGATCGCAATACGTGGTGAAAATGAACCAGCTCTTATTGCCTAAAGGGAAATTAGTAGGATTGCTATTTAATGTTCCTTTGCATAAAGACAGACCTCCTTTTGGGGGAAATAAAAAAGAATATATGAAATGGTTTCAATCCTATTTCAGTATTCAAAAAATGGAAGCGTGCTATAATTCTTTTGGAAACAGACAAGGAAGAGAGCTATTCATCCATTTGATTAAAAAAGAGGCTCCTCAAGTATTGCTCCCGTAAACCATAAATTGCTTCTTAATTATTTAAAAGCATTTAAGCCAGTGACGTCTAGCCCTGTAATTAGTAAATGAATGTCGTGTGTACCCTCGTAGGTAATGACACTTTCTAAATTCATCATATGGCGCATAATCGAATATTCGCCTGTAATTCCCATTCCTCCTAACATTTGTCTTGCTTCTCTTGCAATATGAATCGCCATGGCTACATTGTTTCTTTTTGCCATTGATATTTGAGCAGAAGTTGCCTTTCCTTCATTTTTTAAAGCCCCTAATCGCCAAGCTAATAATTGCGCTTTGGTAATTTCAGTAATCATTTCTGCTAATTTCTTTTGTTGTAATTGAAATTGACCAATTGGTTTTCCGAACTGTTCACGTTCTTTTACATAGCGCAACGCTGTATCATAGCAATCCATGGCAGCACCTATTGCGCCCCATGAAATTCCATATCTTGCTGAGTCTAAACACTCTAAAGGAGCCCCTAGTCCAGATTTATTTGGTAATAAATTTTCTTTGGGAACCTTTACATTGTCAAAAATAAGTTCACCTGTTGCTGAAGCTCGTAGAGACCATTTATTATGTGTTTCGGGGGTAGAAAAACCTTCCATTCCACGTTCTACAATCAGTCCGTAAATTCTTCCTTTTTCGTTTTTGGCCCAAACCACTGCAATTTGTGCAAACGGCGCATTGGAAATCCACATTTTTGCGCCATTTAAAAGATAATGATCTCCCATATCTTTAAATTTTGTCTCCATGCCTGAAGGATTAGAACCGTGATTAGGTTCTGTCAAACCAAAACATCCCATCCATTCTCCAGAGGCCAATTTTGGTAAATATTTTTTCCGTTGTTCTTCATTTCCGTATTTAAAAATTGGATACATGACTAATGAAGATTGTACAGAGGCAGTCGAACGAACTCCTGAATCTCCTCGTTCAATTTCTTGCATAATTAGGCCATAAGAAATTTGATCTAAGCCTGCGCCTCCATATTCTTCAGGAATATAAGGTCCAAAAGCACCAATTTCTGACAAGCCTTTTATGATTTGGGTTGGAAATTCAGCTTTTTGAGCGTATTCTTCAATAATTGGTGAAACATCTCGTTTTACCCAATCTCTGGCGACACTTCGAATTAATTTATGTTCGTCCGTAAGTAAATCATCTATATGATAATAATCAGGGGCTTGAAAGAGGTCTTGTTTCATGTTGTTATTTTATGGATTCGATTATTTAGTCTTTTAAATTCTTCAATTTTTGTATAAAATTAAACAATTTTAGCAGTAATTGTTAAATATTTATCTTTTTTTTATCAAAAATGAGCTATTAAATATTGTGTAACAAACAAAGTTAACCATATAAAATCTATTAAAAGTTGATGAATTCTATTAAGTTTGTGCTGATGAAGTATACTTTAGGAAAAGAAGAACGTTTAAAAAGTAAAAAACTGATAGAAAGTCTTTATCAAAAAGGGAACTCTGTGAAAGCATTTCCTCTAAGAATGATTTTTCTAAAAACGAAGCATACTTCTAACTTTCCAGTTCAGATGGGAGTTTCTGTTGCCAAAAGAAATTTTAAGTTAGCTGTTGATCGAAATCGAATAAAGAGATTAATGCGAGAAAGTTATCGTTTACAAAAAGCGATTGTCTACAACAACATAGAAAACCCCTATGTTTTTATGATTTCGTATATTGGTAAAGCAGAAGTCCCTTATCAAGAACTGCATTTAAAGATGGAAAAATTGCTAACGCTATTTCTAAAGGAAACAAAAACAGCAAAAAATGATGAAAATTAATCTTTCAAAAAAAACAGTTTTTGTTCTTTTCGTCGGAACAGTTTTCGTCTTCTTTTCATTCAAATCTAATTTCTTTGAAGTTGCTAAACAGATAGAAATTTACAACACATTGTTTAAGGAGTTAAACATGTATTATATAGATGAAATTAACCCTGCAGAATTAACTAATAAGGCCATCAAAAACACATTAAAGGATTTAGACCCTTACACAGTTTTTTATGATGCACAAGACATTGAAGATGCTAGAATAAGAAAAGAGGGCGAATATGGAGGAATTGGTGTTTCGGTATATTATCTAAAAACAGGAATTCAAATTAATGAAATTTACAAAGGGTATTCTGCAGATAGAGCTGGATTAAAAGTTGGGGATATCATTATTTCTATAGATGAGCAACCTCTCAAAAACATGGAAAGAGACCAGTTATCGTTGTTTTTAAAAGGGACTCCGAATAGCATATTTTCTATTGAAATATTGAGACAAGGAGAACTTCTCAAAAAAGAAATTACAAGAGATAAAATAACAGTAAAGGCAGTTCCTTTTGCGGAAATGATTGATGCAGAAACTGGTTATATAGCATTAACTAGGTTTAACAATAATGCCTCTTTTGAAGTTAAAAAAGCGTTTCAAAAATTAAAAAACCAAGGAATGCAACGATTGGTTTTTGACTTGCGCTCTAACCCAGGAGGGTCCTTATTACAGTCTGTTAATATTGCTAATTTCTTTTTACCTAAAGGGAATGTAATTGTAAAAACAAAAGCAAAAGTTAAAAAATGGAGCACAACCTACAGGGCTTCAAATGAGCCTTTAGATTTAGAAATTCCAATTGTAGTTCTCATAAATGGGCGTTCCGCATCTGCCTCAGAAATTGTGAGTGGCGCATTGCAAGATTACGATAGAGCTGTAATCATGGGAGAACGTTCTTTTGGGAAAGGCTTGGTTCAAAGCTATAGAAAACTTACCTATGGGACCCAGCTAAAAGTAACAATTTCTAAATATTATACACCAAGTGGGAGGTGTATTCAAGAATTAGATTATGCGAATAGAGATTCAGAGGGTGTCGTTCCCAAATTCTCAGAGCAAGGGATTCAGGAGTTTAAAACCTCAAATGGAAGAATTGTTTTTGATGGTGGTGGAATTTTACCGGATGTAAAAATTAAAACATCTAACATTACTGAAGCAACAAACACCCTATTAAAATCGAAAGCAATTTTTAACTTTTCTACTCATTATTATTATCAAAATTTACAAATAGCATCGGTAACTAATTTTGATTTTAAAGAGGGAGATTTTAAAAAATTCACGAAGTACTTAAAATTAGATACTACCTTCAGAACAAAACAAGAATCCTTATTTTCGGATGCTTATCATTCAATAACTACTCAAAATATATCTACCGAATTTAAGGGAATTCAAGAGAAGTTACTGGAAGATAAGATTGCTGAAATATCAAAAAACAAGGATATTTTAAAAAAACGTCTTAAAGAAGAAATTATAAAAAGATATTATTATCAGGAAGGAGTGTATCTTCATCATTTAAAAAATGATTCCATCATAAAAGAAGCAATGATGTTATTGCAAAACCAAGACACATACAAGCGACTGCTATTCGCTAATTAAGTTTATCTTTGTAACCAATATACAGTATGGCAAAAGCAAAAAAAATAGAAAGAACAAGAGCGCAAGAATCTACGAATGCAATAGAAAAGTTATATATTTCTATGCGACATTTATTTAGTAGAGGGTTTTATAAACCAATGGGGGTTTCGGGAGAGACTCTTCGAAAATCCTTACTTTCTTTGAGGCCTGAAATTTATGGATCTATTGCTGAAGACAGGGTAGAGTTAAATGGATTGGCCTATGTAATAGAAAGACTTCCTCAAGGAATTGAAGAATGTCAGTTTATCAATTTAACCGCAGACGAAGGGTATAGCGATTCTCATTTTGAAACAATAATTCCTCCAAAAAGAAGAAGGAATTGTTATCGAATTGACAAAAATCAAATGAATATTGAAATTACTCGTGGGAGGTCTGAGATATATGATATTCTAACACATTTAACTTTTTTATTTATTGAATCTCATAAAATTCAAAAAAGAGTGACCTTAAGTCAAGGGAAGGATTTTGTCCGAGAATGGAAACATCTTGAGGAAATTGTCGTATTCAATAAGCGTATTTCTGAAGAAGAAAGAGAAGTTTCCATCGCGCATTTAGGCAATATCTTAGGAAGAACTTTTGACGAAGTAATGGCAATTCATAAGGTGTTTCAAACAGTAGAAAATACCGACCGATTTTTTCATTTGATTTATTGGTTGGGGAAATTGGGGATCGATGAAGTTTTGGCACAAAAGAAAAGAACAGTTACGTTTAGTTCTGTTTTAATAGAAGAAATTGGGCACCATATTTATGGGGAAATTTGGGCAAACAATATCAAGGCTATTTTAAAAGAAAATAATCTTTTACAAAGACCTATTCATATTATAAGTGCAAACATGCACAGCGTTTTAAATGCGATATATGCCCAGGGAGCCTTGCCAAAGGAAGCTCATAAAAACAAAGGTTTTGAACTGTATCAATTATTGAGTAATGCTGATAGTAAACCCTCACAGAAAAAAGTAAAAGATTACGCTTCAGAAAATGGGTTGCTTTATGTAAAGGATACCTCAGGAACAAATATTAATGTTCAAATAATAGATACAGATAAAATAAACTTTGAGGTTTCTCCGTTTACAAAAGAGAATTCTATAGATGAGCATGCTGTTATTATTGTGATGGATTATGCTTTTGGAGAACAAGCGTATGAAACCATGGACGAGTTATTAAAGCCCTACAAAGTTGATGAAACCAATAATTTTCTGGATGTGAAGTCTGTTTCAATTATGGGTAAAGCGGGAGTTTTAGAGGGAGGAAAAGGAGATATCATGATTCCATCTGCGCATATTTTTGAGGGGACTGCTGATAATTATCCTTTTACTAATGAGTTGTCTAAAGAAGATTTAAAGGGGTTTGGAGTAAATGTTTTTGACGGTTCTATGATTTCGGTTTTAGGGACCTCATTACAAAATAAAGATGTACTCTCCTTCTTTCATGATTCTACATGGAATGTTATCGGGTTAGAAATGGAAGGAGCACATTATCAAAAAGCCATCCAGTCTGCCTCAAAAATTAGAGGGAATATTTCTGAAAACGTAAAAGTAAGGTATGCCTATTACGCTTCTGATAATCCGTTAGAAACAGGAGCAACATTAGCTTCTGGAGGTTTAGGAATGACAGGTGTTACACCAACATATGCGATTACTCAAAAAATATTAGAACAAATATTTTAACAATTCAAAACTAATTTTTTATAACAAAAAATAAAACAATGTCAACAGATCAAAAGAACAACGAAGAAGAGGTAGATTTAGGATCTCTATTTGTAATCATTGGGAGAGGGTTTTCAAATCTTTTTAATTTTATAAAAGGTATTTTTACAGGTATTTTTCTTAATGTAGTTAAGGGACTTGTATTTCTAAAAAAGAATTTTCGAACAATAGTAATTGCTGTTATTGTAGGAGGAGTTATAGGGGGTGTAATAGAGTTTAGCAAAGTAGATTCATTTGAATCTCATTTATTGCTTGAGCCAAATTTTAAAAGTACCAGGCAATTGTACAATAATGTCAATTATTACAATGATTTGGTAAAACAAAAAGATACTGCTTCACTTCAAAAAATATTTAATACAGATATAGCTGTAGCAGCCTCACTAAAAAAGTTTGAAATAGCACCCATTCCAATAGATAGCGATATCATAGACTCCTACAATAGTTTAATCTTATCTGTAGATACATTGACAATAAAGAGTTATGATTACAAGGATTTTAAAGCATCATTTACGAAGTATGACTATAAATTTCACAAAGTAACTGTTAAAGCTGAAAAGAATGATGTTTTTGACAAATTAGGGGGTGTTATTATTTCTTCAGTGGTTAATAACAACTATTTCAATAGAATAAAAACAATAACAAATAAAAATTTAGACAGAACCGATTCTTTATATCGTCAAAACTTAATCCAAGTTGACTCGTTAAGGAACGTGTATATGAAAGTGTTGATTGAAGAGTCGAAGAAACAAACTTCAGGAACAAGTATTGATTTAGGAGGACAAAAAAGTAAAACAAAAGAAATTGACCTGTTTGAGACCAATAGAAAAATAAATCAAGATTTAGAAGAAATAGCGATAAGAAAATCTACGGAGTATGATGTGATTAATGTTATTTCAAATTTTCAACCCATAGGAACCGAGGTAAAAGGTGTAACAAAAAATTATATTTTTTTATTAGGGAGTCTAGGAGGAGCATTGATGATTTTTTGGTTGCTTTTAAGACAACTAAACACCTATTTGGAAAACTATAAACAGTAATAATGCAAGTAGTTCTTATCACTGGGGGAGCGGGTTTTATAGGGTCTAATTTTATCCCTTATTTTTTAGAAAACAACAAAGCATATAAGGTGGTGAATTTAGATTTACTGACGTATGCAGGTGCTCTTTCTAATGTATCTGAAATTCAAGAGAATTCAAGACATACTTTTATTCATGGAGATATTTGTGATAAAAAATTAGTCGAAAATCTTTTTAATAAGTATCAATTTTCTGCCGTTATCCATTTTGCAGCAGAGTCTCACGTAGATAACTCTATTACAAATCCTGATGCTTTTGTGAAAACAAATGTTTTGGGGACCTTTAATTTATTAGATACAGCAAAAAATTATTGGATGGAATCTCCAAAGATGTATAAAAAAGGATTTGAAAATTGTAGATTTCATCATATTTCTACAGATGAAGTATACGGAACTCTCGGAGAAACGGGATTGTTTACTGAAGAGACACCCTATGCACCAAACAGCCCGTATAGTGCGTCAAAAGCTTCTTCAGATTTTATGGTACGGAGTTATTTTCATACCTACGGAATGAATGTCGTTACCACCAATTGCTCTAATAATTATGGGGAAAAACAGCACGATGAAAAGTTGATTCCGACCATCATTAGAAAGGCAGTTTCTGGTGAAAAAATTCCAATTTACGGTGATGGTAAAAATATTAGAGACTGGCTGTACGTTTTAGATCATTGTAAAGGAATTGAATTGGTTTTTACCTCTGGAAAATCTGGGGAAACCTACAATATTGGTGGCAAAAATGAGCGGAATAATTTGTACATAGCGCATACTATTTGTGCTATTTTAGATGAAATAATTCCAAAAACTACCTCTTACAAAGAGCAAATTCGTTTTGTAAAAGACAGGCCAGGGCATGATTATAGGTATGCAATAGATGCAACAAAGTTAAAACAGGAATTAGGTTGGAGAGCTGCTGAGAATTTTGAATCAGGAATTCGAAAAACCATACAATGGTATTTAAGTAAATACACATAATATGAAGGGAATAGTATTAGCAGGAGGTTCAGGGACAAGGTTACATCCATTAACATTATCGGTTAGCAAACAGTTAATGCCAGTGTATGATAAACCTATGATTTATTATCCGATATCAGTATTAATCCTAGCTGGAATCAGAGAAATATTAATCATTTCTACACCCCAAGATCTCCCTTTATTTAAAAGACTATTGGGTGATGGAAAGAAATATGGTTGTAATTTTCAATATGCTGTTCAAGAACATCCCAATGGATTGGCAGAAGCCTTTATTATTGGAGAAAGCTTTATTGGAAAAGACAATGTAGCCTTAATTCTAGGAGACAATATCTTTTATGGTGCTGGCTTGTCAAAAGTATTAAAAGCAAACACAAATCTTACTGGAGGAATAGTATATGCCTATCATGTAAAAGATCCAGAACGCTATGGTGTTGTTGAGTTTGATGATGATTATAATGCAATTTCTATTGAAGAAAAACCAACAAATCCAAAATCGAATTATGCCGTTCCTGGAATTTATTTTTATGACAATGAGGTTGTTGCCATTGCTAAAAATATCAAACCAAGTAAAAGAGGCGAGTTAGAGATTACAGATATCAACAATGTGTATTTAAAAAAGAATACATTGGCTGTAAAAGTTTTAGACAGTGGGACCGCCTGGTTAGATACAGGGACTTTTGGTTCTTTGATGCAAGCAGGTCAGTTTGTTCAAGCCATCGAAGAGCGGCAAGGCTTGAAAATAGGTTCTATAGAAGAAGCGGCTTATCGAAGTGGCTTTATTACAAAAGAACAAGTATATAAATTAGCGGCTCCTTTATTAAAAAGTGGTTATGGAGAAAATTTAATGAAGTTATAATGAAGGTTACAGAAACCCATTTAAAAGGGTGTTTTATCATAGAACCCCAAGTTTTTGTTGATGAAAGAGGGTATTTTTTTGAAAGTTTTCACAAAGAGAAATTCCAACAATTAACAAATATTGAAGTCGATTTTTTGCAAGACAATGAAGCCTTTTCCAATAGAGGAGTTGTTAGAGGACTGCATTTTCAAAAAGGACAGCATGCCCAAGCAAAATTGATCAGAGTTGTAAAAGGAAAGGTTCTAGATATTGCTGTAGATTTAAGATCAGGGTCAAAAACATTTGGAAAGCATTTCTCAATTATCTTATCAGAAGAAAACAAAAAACAACTTTTTGTACCCAGAGGTTTTGCGCATGGATATGCTGTTTTAGAGGATAACACGGTATTTTCTTACAAATGCGATAATTATTACAATAAAGAGTCGGAGAGTGGAGTTATTTATAATGATAAGGATTTACAGATAGATTGGATGTTGAAAGACGAGGAAATTTTATTATCTGTAAAGGATGATAAATTAAAGCCTCTTGTAAAACTTGAATAAAATTAATAGAATACTTTCTATAAGACTTTTTTTTATGGTTAATTTTTATGGTAAAATAAAGAATTTAGACAGGCATACAAAAGAAGTATTTCTAAAATTATCTCCAACGATTGTAGTTCAAATTATAGGGGTATTAGCCAGATTAATTACAAGTATTATTCTTGGAAGAATTCTTGGACCAGCTGGTTTAGGGGAAGTTAATTTAATTAACCAAATTATCACCATTGTAATGGTGGTATCCATGTTTGGAATGGATCATGTTTTAGTAAAAAAAATAGCGATAGCTCACTCTAACAATAATTTTAATTCAATTGGGAATACAATATTCACAGCATTATTAGTTAATATATCTATTGCAATTGTATTGACAGTTTTAGGAGTTTTAGGTTCGGGGTTTATAGCTTCTTTTTTTAATAATACTAGACTTCAAATACCAATAATTATTGGTTTTATTATTATAGTTCCTCAAACAATTGGAAGCGTATTTGTTTCTGGAATTAATGGATATAGAAAGATATGGCAAAGCAGGTTATTTAAAGATTTTTCTACTTCATTAATTGTCTTAATAGGAATTGGATTATGCCTTTTTTTCGATCTAGAAATAACCTTAATAAAGGTAATTCTACTATACACAATTGGTCGTTTAATAACTTTTATAGTTGCAACAATATATTGGAAGACTCTATATGGACCTATTTTTGTTCGAAAGTTTGTCGATAAAAAAATGTTTAAGATGGCTTTCCCTTTATTTTTTGTTTCTGCGACAACCTTGCTTGCTTCCTCAGTAGATATATTAATGTTAGGTTGGTTAAGTGATATTTCAAAAGTTGGTTTTTACACCGTAGCTTCAAGATTAGTTTTGTTTGTTGCTATTTTTTTACAAATTACAAATGCCGCACTATCGCCCAAGATAGCAACTTTTTTTGCTAATAATCAATTCAAGGAAATGAGTATAATGGTAAAGCAAGTAACATTTTTGCTTATGATCATTGGTTTAATCTCTACATTATTATTCTTGTTATTTGGAAAGTCTCTTTTAGGTTTTTGGGGCAGCGAGTTTTCAGGCGCTTATATTTGTTTGATAATTTTGTGTTTTGGTCAGTTTATAAATATTTCAACAGGTTGTTCAGGAGTACTATTGATTATGTGTGGATACGAGAAAATTTTTAGTTATATAACTGGTTCTTTTTTAATACTAAATATTGTTTTAAATTATTTCTTAATAATAAGATATAACGAAGTTGGTGCAGCTATTGCTACAACATTAACAATTGTTGGAGAAAATATTACTAGAGTTATTGTTGCAAAACAAAAAACAGGAGTTTTAACAATACCAATAGGTTTATGGAACAAAAAGTGATTTCTCATAATTTAAAAATTGATAAGAAATGCAAATAACAGCTGTAATTGTTACTTATGCAGATAGATTTAATCTACTGAAACAGGTTATTAGCGCTTGTTTTAAAAATGGTGTTTCTAATATTGTAGTTGTAGATAATAACTCTCATAAAAATAGTAAAAATCAACTCAAGGCCCTGTTAGAAAAAAATAAAGATAAAATAACAGTAGTTTGGAATACAACGAACCTAGGTTCAGCAAAAGCATATAAGCAAGGCTTACAGGAAGTAAACAGTAAAGACAACTATGATTATATTTGGTTATTAGATGATGATAATAAACCAAAAGAAAAAGCTTTAGAAATTTTAAAAAATTATTGGGAGAAAAAACCAAAAAATGTTGTTGCTTTATTGTCATTTAGACCAGATCGAGAACAATACAAACAAGCAATATTAGAAAATAACCCTAATTTAGTTTTGGGAAGGAAAAATAGTTTTTCTGGGTTTCATCTAAACCAAAAAATTTCTAAATTTTTTTCTCAAAAAGCACTTCTTGATAAGACAAAAGTTATTGGTGAAATTGCATATGCTCCCTATGGAGGACTCTTTTTTCATAAAACCATTGTTGATGAAATTGGATATCCAAATGAAGATTATTTTTTATATTCAGATGATCATGATTGGAGTTATCGAATAACGATGGCAAATAAAAAAATTTATTTAGTATCGAATAGTGTTATTGAAGACATAGATACCTCTTGGGGTTTAATTAATAAAAAAAGCACCATTTTTACAAAAATAAAAAAAGCCCCAGCCATAAGAGTATACTACAATGTTAGAAATCGAATGTTATTCGAAAAGAACTACCTTGTAAGCAATAACGTTAGTTATATAATTAACAAATTTACGTTTACTTTTATTTTATTTTGTTTTTGTTTTAGGAGTGAAAATTTTAAGGTTTTTAAGAAGGCGGTTAATGATGCTGACAATAATAATTTGGTAAGGTTTTAATGAAAATAGCAATTATAAACACATTATATGCGCCAAACAAAGTGGGTGGAGCAGAAAAATCTGTGCAAACTTTAGCAGAAAATTTTTCTGATTTAGGTAATGAGGTTATTGTAATATGCCTTGGCAAAGAAGATGCTAATTATAAGTTAAATGGAGTAATTATTCATGCCGTTAAAATTAAAAATGACTTTTGGCCATTTGAAATTAATAATAAAAATTCTTTTCATAAACTAATATGGCATTTAAAAGACGCAAGTAATAATAAGTATAATGATTTTTTACACCATCTATTTCTTGATTATAAGCCTGATGTTTTACTTACTAATAATATTAGTGGCTTTTCTACAAAAGTTTGGAGAATAGCTTCTAATCTGAATATAAAAATTGTACATACTCTCAGAGATTATTATTTACAGTGTCCAAAATCAACAAAATTTAAGAACGGTTTAAACTGCACTAATTTATGTAATGATTGTAATTTTCTTTCAACACCAAAGAAAAAAGATTCTTCCAAAGTAAATTATTTAATAGGGATTAGTAATTATATTCTAAGTGATCATATTGATAAAGGATATTTTAAGGGAGTTCAAAATGAAGTAATATTTAATGGTTTTGAAACTCAAAAAAAAAGTATAAATAGTAGGGAAGTTACCAATGTATTTGGTTTTATTGGACAAGTAAATAAAACCAAAGGAATTGAATTAATTCTTGAGAGCTTTTCTAATCTATCTGAATCTTCATGGAAACTTTTAATAGCTGGTACTGTTGATGAAAAATATTTAAAACACTTAAATAAAATAAATAATAGTATTCAAATAGAATATTTAGGATACGTGGATAGTTCTAAATTTTTTGAAATGATAGATGTTTTAATAGTTCCGTCGTTATGGAATGAGCCTTTTGGACGAGTAGTAATAGAATCAATATTACATAGTAAGCCAGTAATTGCAAGCAATGTGGGTGGGATTCCAGAACTTTTAATTAATAATAAGCAATTTGTTTTTAGACCCAAAGTAAAAGAATTAAGAACTTTAATTCAAAAAATTATATTGAATTCAAATTTTTTAGATGAATTCAAATTTGAAAAAACATATCTAGAAAAATTTAATATTAAAAATACTGTTCAACAGTATTTAGAACTTTTTAATAAAATAATTAGAAATTAGTTTATGAAGGTGAAATTAAATAAATTTTTCTACTGGTCTATTTTATTTCAAGTTTTGGCGACACAAGGTGTATTGTCTTTTATTATTTTTAAATTCTTGGGCAATTGGGAAATTAAAAAACTTCTTCACCCAATCTCCTTTTTTTTAGTAGTGATGGTTTTTATAGTACAATCCTCAAAAAAAATTAAAATAACTATTTTAGACATTCTTTTTTTTGGCTATTTTCTTATTTTGTTAGTTGTTATGTTTATCAATATTAATAATTTAGAAAGCGCGTATATCGTTTTTCGAGAGGTATACTTTGTATTTATATTAATATTTATTTTTAGTCAGGTTGAGATACGTCAAGAGCAATGGGATAAAGTACTGAATTTAATTTTTTATTTATTGATTTTTAATTCAGTTTTTATATTGCTTACAAACTACTTGGGGCCAGAAAAATATATGAAGATGATCACCGGAAGATATCAGTGGGGAATAGATCCAGAGTTTAAATTTAAAATATCTAATTTTTATAAATTTTGGAGGTCTCCTGCGTTAATAGGTGATGCGGCTTCAGTAGGTTATTTTAGTGTTATAGGTTATCTTTTAATGGATCAAAATAAGAAGTTTAAAAATAAAAAATATATAGCATTATTTCCTTTGATTTTTTCTTTTGTAAGAAGCGCTTATTTGGTGTTTTTTATATATGAATTTTTAAAATTCTTCACAAAAAAGAAGAATCTTAAAATTTTAGTTTTAATTTTAAAAATAGGGATACCTCTATTATTAATACTTGGATTCGTTCTGTCTAAATACGATATTTTGTCTTTAGAGTCTTTACAGCATAGATTTTATCTTTGGGAAAATAACACAGAAATAGAGTATAATTCTTTTTTTGGAGGAGCAATTGGTAACGTAGGGGGAGGTGCAAGAGGGCAAGGCTTTATATCTACAATTGATAGTTATTGGCTATTTATGTTATTTTCATCGGGGATAATTGGTGTCAGTTTAACAATTTTATTCATATATGAAAAAAGCTTAAAAACAAATAAGTTCTTATTTATTCTACTTTCGTTTTTATTCGCAGGTTTTTTTGTAAGTCTTACACAGAGTTTGGTTTTTCTCGCATTATTCCCATTACTTTTTATTAGATTAAAAAAACAAATTTCAACTACATGAAAGGCCAATTAAAAAATACTTTTATTTATTTAACCTTTATGCTTGGTTGTTTCCCTATTCTTACTTTTGTAATGAGAAGTGTTTTTACAATAGTCTGGAGTGTATTTGGGATATATATATTTATTTCACAAAAAAAGAAACTTAATCTGAGTTTAGATATTTTAATATTTACTCTACCTTATCTATTAATTGTATTATCTCTTTTCTATTCAACAAACAAAGAATATGGATTAGGAGTATTAATACAAATGCTATCTTTTTTAATCTTCCCAATAATTTTTTATTTAAATAGAGATTTTTTTTCAAAAAAAAAGATTTATAAAATTTTAGATTTTTTTTCTTTTTCAGTTTTAATTTTAGTACTATTTCAAGTAATAGAGGTGCTACTTAATTTTGATTTTGTCTCATCTGCAATAACTTTACAAGAAATAAAATCAAATGGATACCTTAGTTTAAACGAAATATCTGAAGATAAAATAGATCAAATAAAGTTAAGAAGATTTCGAAACTTCATTATTAAAATTTCAAATACACACACAACGTATCAAGGACTCTGGATTTCTTTATCAATCTTTTATCTTGGATTAAAGTCGTTTGCTTCAGAAAAAACAATTGTAAAAATTATTAATATAGTTGTCATTTCAATTTTTATTTTATGGTTTTATTTAATTTCTGCAAGAATGCCTTTTATAGCCCTTGTTTTTTCTTTGATTTTAATTAGTCTATTTTTTTATAAATCCACATTAAAGAAAAAAGTATCACTATTACTAATTCCACTTTTTATTTTAGCAGCTCTATTGTCGTTTAAGAATCCTTTTTCCATTAGAGTCAAAGAGTATTATAATACTGGTTTTTCTCTTCTGGGTGAAAATTCAGGAGCAAATAAGTTCAATTCCTCTAATGTAAGAAATGGAGTCTATTATTGCGATTTGATATTAATAAAAGAGGCTCCTTTTTTTGGAGTTGGTCTAGGAGATGTTCAAGACAGCTTAGATGATTGTTATCAAGATTATATTAATTCAAAAGTTTATAAGTGGCATATTTATAACACTCATAATCAGTACGCTTTTTTTTGGATAGCATCGGGTATTTTAGGTTTCATATCATTTCTATCCTTAATATTTATTAACTTTGTTTATTCCTTCAAGAAAAAAAACATACTTTTATTTTACCTCACAAGCATTTCGATGATCGTGTTTTTCTCGGAAAACCTTTTGCAAAGATCAGATGGGGTTTTTTTTTATTGCTTTTTTATTAGTTTGTTATTTTTTAATAATTTAAAAAAATAAGATATTAAATTTCCAAACTAATAATTGAAATTAATTTTTTTGCAGACTTATCCCAGCTGAATCTGGCAATGTTTTTGTAACCTTTTTTTACTAGCTCCTCTCTTCTCTCTTTATTTTTAATTAGAAATTCAAGTTTGTTTTTTATATTTTCTAAAGATTCAGGTTCACAATACTCAACAGAATCGAGGTATACTTCTGGTAATGAAGTTTTGTTAGAAACGATACATGGACAACCACAAGCTTGAGCTTCAAGGGGAGGTATACCAAAGCCCTCAAATAATGAAGCATACACGAAAATAGAAGCACGATTGTATAGCTCATTTAAATCATTATCGCTTAAATAGCCTGTAAAGATAATATCTTCATTGGTAGATATTTTGTTTGTATTTATTTCGGAAAAAGATTTTGATTTTGCTCCCACAAAATATAATTTATAATCGGTTTCTAATTGTTGATAAGCATTAATTATACGATTAAAATTTTTTCGTGGATCAAGTGAAGAAACTGCTAAAATTATTTTTTCTCTTTTTAAGTTCAAATTTTTAAAATGATTACTTTTTGCACAGTAAACAACTTCGAGATTGTTTATGTTAAAATTATTCTCGACATCTTTTTTTACATAATTACTGACGGTTATAACTTTTAGAGCATTTCTTACTGATATAGGCACAAAAATATTATATCCTTTTTGAAATATATATGAGAAAGTTTCAGGATAATATTTAAAAGCTAAGTCATGTACATAAGTTATTTTATTTTTATAATATAGAGGACCAATACCACCAAAATTGATAAGAATTGGGTTTTTGTTGTTGTTTAAAAAATTAACTAAATCTATTTGCTCCCACAAATGACCCCTAAAGTTTCCAAATTGTTCAATTTTTAAGAATTTTAATTCTTCTTTGTTTATTAGTTCTCCTTTTGGAGCAACTAGTATTATTTTTTTTTCTTTTATTGATTCAGGGAACCTTTTACAGATTTCAATCGCATACCTTTGAACTCCAGTAATTTTTTGGGTAAGAAATCGAGCATTTATTACAATCATTTTATGGAAATAAATTAGTTATTCAAAAATAATCTAACTATTCTAAACTAAGTTAGTCATTTTTTTTTTTTTTAAATTATTTAATTGGAGCTTTTTAATATCCTCTTAAATTATTATTTTCACAATCAAAATTAATATAATTTTTAAAAGATTTTTTTTTGAATTATAACGAATGTCAGTCAGCTAAGTATTTATATATGAAAGTAGCAATAATTCATTATTGGTTTATCACAAGAAGAGGGGGTGAGAAAGTCGTGGAAACTCTTTTAAAACTGT
>Ga0233444_10000171_pt1 | contig 90319 bp, 122 predicted proteins | sample SI_124_October20_6_FD_182792 | JGI IMG/M metagenome (GOLD analysis project Ga0233444, IMG submission 182792) | Seawater microbial communities from Saanich Inlet, British Columbia, Canada - SI_124_October2016_10_MG | ecosystem: Environmental > Aquatic > Marine > Inlet | place: Canada: British... | reverse complement strand
GAGTTTCGCCTTGGAACTCTTAAGAGTCGCAGTAAGCGATCCTTCGTACCAGCTAAAAACAACACCAGAAGGCGTGCAATGGGTTAGAATACCAAACTACCCTTTAATGAATACAGATGCGAATGGTCGTATCTTTTTAAACTGGAATACGAAGTTTTACAAACAAACAGGATTGGAGTTTCTAAAGAATCCTATAGAAGCTCCATTCATTATCTTCGGCACTACTGCAGAGGGTGTAACAAACCCTGTGCCGACCCCTGCGGGGGCGAAGTACCCACATGAAATACAAGCTAACATTCTTCATAATCTTATTACAGGGACTGCTCCTTCTATACCTACTTGGGTACTCGGAGCAGAGCTCGCAGCAGCAATACTCGTCCTACTATCCCTTGCATTTGCAACAAGATCCATATGGTTCTCGTTGCCCTCACTGTTATTAATAGTTGGTGGGTCAATATACGGAGCCTGGTATTTATATCAATCTTCTTACTTGTTTGACGTCACAGGCATTATTCTTATCTCGATTCTGTACTGGGGGTATCATACATTCCTGAGTTTCCTTTCCGAGTATCGTCAGAAACTTCGAATCAAACAACAATTCGGGACGTACGTAAGCCCCGACTTAGTAAAAAAATTACAGGAAGACCCATCATTACTGAGATTGGGTGGGTTCACGGAACAACTAACTTTTCTTTTTTCGGATATAAGAGGATTTACTCCCATCTCTGAAAAATACCAGAAAGACCCACAAGGTCTTACCAGACTCATTAATCGTTTTCTCGACAATCAGACTGAGATTATTCTCAAGCATGGAGGCACGATAGATAAATACATGGGAGATTGCATCATGGCATTTTGGGGAGCACCGTTACCTGACGAAAACCATATAGAGAATGCAACAAAAGCGGCTATTGAAATGAGAATAGCCTTGGAGGAATTAAATGAAACACTTGCAGAGGAAGGCCTTGACCAAATTAATACGGGTGCTGGGATTAATTCAGGTCCGTGTGTGGTTGGAAATTTTGGCTCTAGTACTCGCTTCGATTACAGTGTTCTTGGTGATGCGGTTAATCTGGCTGCTAGGCTAGAATCTAGTTGTAAAGACTACGATGCGGATTTAATCATATCCGAACACAGTTTAGTAGATGGTTATGAGTACGAGTTTCTTGACGAGGTAACTGTAAAAGGCAAGTCGGAGCCAGTAAAAATCTATACCATACGAAAATAATACTTGACATCTTGTTGATATTTTGATATAATTTTTATAAATGTGGAAATATCCACAAAGACTTAAAGGGGACTAACATGGAAATCGAGCAGGTAGCTGCCAACTTAGAGAAACACGAAGCTATCTGTGCAGAACGATGGAAGACGATATTTAACAAAATAGAATCTATGGAAAAAGGAGCTTCGGACAGATTCAATGGAATCGAAGGACAAGTTTCTAGATTAGAATCTATATTATTAGGATGCGCAGGTTTTTTACTTGTATCCTTAATGGGCATTGTTGGAACAATGATGACAATGCACTAGGAGAAAACAATGGAAATGGAATATAACAAAAAAGATATATCTAAGTCACCAAAAGCTAAAGCAGAAAAAGCTTTACCTGAAGGGTGGAAGATGTTTCTTAAAAGAGGTGTGTGGTGTGTAAGAGATGACCAAAATGCCTTAACACAATATAAATCAGAAGAAGAAGCATGGAAGTTTATTAATGGCTAATCAGATAGAAGAAAAATTAAAAAAAGCAGTAGAAAAATCAGAAGAAGAACACGGAGAAACTCCACAATCTGCTAGACTAAAAAAACTCTTTGCTAGAAAAAAGAATCTACAACGTAGAAAACACAACAAAAACAGACGCGATAGAACATGAACCGAAAGAAGTCGCCTGAAGAGCGACTAAAGATTTGTAAGAAGTGTCCAAAATATAGTAAGTTTTGGAAAACTTGTACAATATGTAAATGTTTTATGCCCCTCAAAACTAAATTAAGATGGGCTGAGTGTCCAGACGAGCCACCTCGTTGGACTTAGGAGAAAGCAATGCCATATGGAAAAGGAACTTATGGTTCCAGGGTCGGACGGCCCAAAAAGAAAAAGAAAACAGGCAAGAAGAAGAAAAAGTAACCAAAGTTTAACCTGAGGAGGTGATTAATTTTTAGGAGCGGGTGACCTTATACTAAGCAAAACTGCATGAAGTAAATTTCATGACACGGAAATAAATCAAGGGGTCCCAGCTCCGCCCTAATAGGAAACATTATGTTTAAAAGAATTTGGAATATATTAAAGGGGGTAGACCCCAATGACTTAAATGGAGACGGTAAAGTCGACATTAAAGATAAGATGATTGAAGCAGAAAGAAAAACTGCAAAAGAAATCACACAATTTAAGCCGAGTAGTGACCACAACGGCGATGGAGTTAACCTTAGCGAAGGCTCTTATAAATAGTGGTTAAGCAGTCTAGCTCGTAAGAGCGGAAAGGACTGAGGAGAGAAATATGATAGATTTTTTCTTATTAGTAGGAAAATTAATATCAGTTGTCCCCGTAATTGTAACAATCTGCTCTTTTGTAGCAGCTGTCACACCGACACCAATTGATGACGGTTTGATGAAAAAACTTTATATGATTATGGACTGGTGCGCATTAAACGTGTGGAAAGCCAAGGACAAGTAGGTTAATACCCAGTTAGAGTTCTCTTCTTCAGTCAATGAGTGGGGGACTCTACACTTTAATTATGGCAGCACGTAGGAAAAAATCAAGAAGGAAGGTAGCAAGAAAATCACGTAATTTACCTACTAATAAAAAACTCTATGCAAGAGTAAAAGCAGCAACAAAAAGAAAGTTCGCAGTATATCCTAGCGCATATGCAAATGCATGGTTAGTTAGAGAATACAAGAAAAGAGGCGGGAGGTACAGACGTGGCTAGTACCGGACTTAAAAAATGGTTTAAAGAAAAATGGGTAGATATTGGAAGACCAAAAAAGAAAGGCAGATATCAACCTTGTGGAAGAGGGAAGGCTAAAACATCAAGAAAAGGCTATCCTAAATGTGTTCCTTTAGCTCGTGCTAGAACTATGAGTAAAGCTCAAAAACGTTCAGCAGTAAGAAGAAAAAGAAAAGTAGCACAAGGCGTTGGAGGAAGACCTACCAACGTTCGCACATATGCAAAGAGAGGCAAAAAACGAAAAACTACACGAAGAAAAAGAAGATAATCTCCATTAAGCAGCTAGACCACAAACTAGAACTAGCTTATAACCTTATGGGTATAGAGAAAGCAGTAGCATCGTTAATAATAGAATCAAGACAGAAGTTAACAAATTTAAAGAAACTGAAAGATTATGCATCAATGAACAGATGCGTCTTTCGAGACGAGCAATTAAAAAAGCTTGTAGGAGAATAAAATGGCTAGAGGCGGTTTTTTAAGCGGACCTACTGGTGTTCACAGCACACAGAAAATCCGTAAACACAGACTTAAAAGAGGAGTTACTAGAGACATGAATGCAGCAGCAGGAGCTACTGTAAATAGCAGAAAAGCAGGAAGTATGGAAGCAATGAGATACGCATCTGCAGCAAAAGCTGTTGGTCCTAGATTCGGAAAAACAAAGAATCCTAAAAAAGCTAGATTCAGTAAAAAAGGACATAGCAGAATATTACGTAGGAGGTAGAAATGCCTAAGCGTAAGAGAGACCCTAGATTAAAAAGAGCAGGAGTCTCAGGTTTTAATAAACCAAAAAGAACACCAGGTCACAGAACTAAATCACATATAGTTGTGGCAAAGGTGGGTGGTAAAATCAAAACAATAAGATTTGGACAGAAAGGAGCTAAGACTGCAGGCAAACCTAAAGCAGGAGAGTCACGTAGAATGAAGATGAAGCGTAAAAGTTTCAAAGCTCGTCACGCTAAAAATATAGCTAGAGGCAAAATGTCCGCAGCTTATTGGGCAAATAAGGTAAAATGGTAAAAAGTGAACTATGACATTAGTCAATTTCGTAAAAAAGGTTATTTAATAGTAAAAAACTTTCTAAGTAAAGAGGAACATGAAGAGCTCAACCGCACATGTAACACTTTGACTAGATATGCAAAGACTATTTCGGCGCATACACAAGAAAATTGGCTAATGAACACTCCGTATAACCCTATGGTGTTACAAGGAGCGATGAAATATAATGAAACTTTTAAAAAATTAGGTAGAAATCCTAAGTTATTAAAAGTAGCAAGAGCATTACTACGAACAAATCACTTAAGTACTTATATATCTAAGTTTTTTCCAATGATTCCACGAGAAGGAAGGTCAGTAAGTTGGCATCAAGACAACTATTATATTGAAGCACATCCAGATAAGCTAATAAGTTGTGATGTTTTTGTAAATGGAGCAACAAAAGAAAGTGGGTGCTTACGAATAGTAAAAGAATCTCATAAACAAGGTATACTTAATCATAATAAGCAATCGCATCAAGAATGGATTAAGTGGATAGACCTTAAAGCTAATGCAGAAATTATAGATTTAGAACTAAACGAACCTTTTGCAGTATTTTTTCATCCTAATCTAATACATGGGTGCTATGAGAATAAAAGTCGAGACTATAGATATAGTGTTGCATGGGAGTATATGAAGTGGCCATATATTCCAACAAAACATAACGACCACATTTCAAACGATTTACTAGAAGTATAGGAGAATAAGTGAAAGCAGACGGCAGAAAATTATGGTTAGATGAAAGTTTAGTAAATGCAGGAAAATTTCTAGCACAAATGCTAAACACAGAAAAGAAAAGAAACCTCACAAATGGAGAGGAGAATTTTAAACAACTAGCCGCTTCTTACTGTTACCTATACGAAAAAGCTAAAGAATGTGGTGTTCTAAACGAAGAAGACCACGAATATATATTTGAAGACGAGACGATACATTGATTGAAATAAGCAGAACAGATGTGGTTTCAGACCACATTATGAAGTTCGATGATAGAAGATTTATAAAATTACCTATTGATGGATATATGAACTTGTTAGGAATTACACCTAATAGTTCTCAGCATGGAATTATAAATGCAATCAATAATCCAAAGTATCGTTTTGTTACTGCCGCAGTTTCAAGAAGGCAAGGTAAAACCTACATTGCCAACATTATAGGTCAATTAACTACTTTAGTTCCAGGAGCTAATGTATTATTGATGTCACCTAACTATTCACTTTCTCAAATTTCATTTGATTTACAAAGGCAATTAATTAAGCACTTTGACTTAGAGGTATTAAGAGACAATGCAAAAGATAAAGTTATTGAACTTTCAAACCATAGTACGATTCGTATGGGTTCCGTTAACCAAGTTGACTCGGTCGTGGGTAGGTCTTATGACCTCATCATATTCGACGAGGCCGCTCTCGTTGACGGGCGGGATGCTTTCAATGTTGCGCTCAGGCCCACACTAGATAAAGAAAACTCAAAAGCACTCTTTATATCTACTCCAAGGGGTAGAAATAACTGGTTTGCAGAGTTTTGGTACAGAGGATTCTCAGATGAGTTTCCAGAATGGGCAAGTATCAAAGCAACATATCACGAGAATCCTAGAATATCAGAACAAGATATAATCGAGGCAAAGAAGACGATGTCTGAAGCTGAGTTTAATCAAGAGTATATGGCGGACTTCAATGTGTTTGAAGGTCAAGTATGGGCGTTCAATCATGAAAAGTGTCTATCAGATTTGTCAGAAATAGATACCTCGAGAATGGATATCTTCGCAGGAATGGACGTTGGTTATAAAGACCCTACGGCTTTCTGTGTTTTCGGATATGATTGGGATTCAGAAACGTACTACTTACTGGATGAATATCTTAATGCAGAACGAACTACGGAACAACACGCAATAGAGATTCAGAAACTAATTCAAAAGTGGGACATAGATTACATTTACATCGATTCTGCTGCTCAGCAAACAAGGTTCGATTTTGCACAAAATTACGATATCACTACTATCAATGCAAAGAAATCTGTTTTAGACGGTATAGGACACGTAGCCGGAGTAGTGGATAATGATAAATTAATAGTTCATCAAGCTTGTCGTGAATCTATATCAAGTTTAGACCAATATCAGTGGGACCCAAATCCTAACTTATTAAAAGAAAAACCCAAACACAATTATGCATCTCACATGGCAGACGCCATTCGATACGCGCTATACTCATTCGAGACAAGTGTCACTACATTCTAATCTACCCCTTGAAAAAATAGTTCTTGACATGAACTTAAAATTTTGCTAAAATTATCTTTATAACGAGTAGGTTTATGGATTTAAAAAGAGATTTAGTAAAGTATGTTCGTGACAAGGCCAAGTCTAAATATAATAAAGCAACGGAATGTCACATCTGCGGAAGTACGAAGAATCTAGACTTTCATCATTTTTACGGATTAACCGAATTATTAGAACAATGGATGAAAGTAAATAAGATAAAAATAGAATCTGAACAAGAAATATTAGACCTTAGAATAAAATTTATCGCAGAAAAAGAAGACGAAATATATAATCAAGCTGTTACAATATGTCATGACCATCATTTACGATTACATAGTATATACGGCAAACGACCCAAGTTGGTAACAGCAAAAAAGCAACAGAAATGGGTTGAAATACAGAGACAAAAATATGGCATGGTATGATAGATTTTTAGGAATAGATAGAGAGGAAAAAGACAATCCTGCTCAATATGTTATTGCTAGAAACGAAGGCTTGACCATTGACAGTATTGAGCACCAGATAAGTTATAGAAATGCTTATGAAACTATAGAAATAGTAAATAGAGCAGTCAACATGGTAGTTGACGATACTGCTGAAGTGCCTTTTGATATTGGCGATAAGATTATAGGAACGTCTCCTGTTGTAAAAAACATACGAAGAAGTAGAGTAGATTTATTACTAAATAGTGAACCAAATCCATTTCAAGACGTAAGTACATTTAAAAGAAATCTGATAATTGACTTACTAATTGATGGAAATATATTTGTCTACTTTGATGGTGCACATCTGTATCATCTTCCAGCAGAGCATGTAACCATATATAGTGATGACAAACAGTATGTTGAAAAATATACTTACGACAACTCTATTGATTATAAGCCATCAGAAATAATTCATATTAAAGAAAACAGTTTCCGTTCTATTTATAGAGGAGTCCCTAGATTAAAACCTGCACTCAGAACTATGCAATTAATGGGTAGCATGAGAAGGTTTCAGGACAACTTCTTTAAAAATGGAGCAGTTCCAGGACTAGTTTTAAAGTCACCGAACACTCTTTCAGAGAAAATCAAAGAAAGAATGTTACAGGCTTGGGTTGCAAGATACAATCCTCAGTCAGGTGGTAGAAGACCGCTATTTTTAGATGGCGGATTAACAGTGGAAAACCTAACTGAAGTTAACTTAAAGATTTAGACTTTCAAGAAGCAATAGCTTCTAATGAAAAAATAATTCTAAAAGCAATAGGAGTTCCACCAATATTAATGGATAGTGGTAATAATGCCAACTTAAGGCCTAACCACCGTCTATATTATTTAGAAACCATACTACCTATTATTAACAAAATAGCGTATGCTTTCGAGAGATATTTCGGTTTCAAACTTGATGAAAATGTATCAGGTATACCTGCTTTACAACCAGAGTTAAGAGACCAAGCAGGCTATTACGCCACACTTGTCAACACAGGTATAATGACACCGAATGAAGCAAGGGAGGCGTTAAGACTTGAGACTATTGAAGGGTTTGATACACCAAGAGTTCCTGCAAATATCGCAGGTTCAGCCACAAACCCAGAAGAAGGTGGCAGGCCGGAAGAAACTCCGCCAAGCGAGGAAGAATAATTATGACAAAAGACAAAATGATAAAGGCTTTATCCGATTTCATGGCCGAAAAAGGCGTTGAAGTAATGGATTTACCTGCATACAAATCTCACGGTAATGATGTACCTGTCAAAGACTATTTGCTTAGAAGAGCATTTGGTTCTTGGAATAGAGTATTATCTGCCATGAAGAAAAGACATCCTGTCCAAGTAGCAGTTGTAGAAGAGAAGGTAGTTAAAAAACCTGCTCCTAAAAAGAAAGCTGTGAAAGTGGAGAATAAAGATGTCGAATAAAATTTATCATTGGACGAGTACTTTTAAATCACTAGGCGAAACCGAAGATGGTGGAATAAACATCAAAGGTTCTGCAAGTACAAATGCACTAGATAGAGCTGGAGATATAATCGAAAGCGAGGCATGGACAAAAGGGGGACTGGAAAACTTCAAAAGTAATCCAATCATTCTTTTTAACCACGACTACAACAAACCTATCGGTAGAGCAACTGGTTTAGAGGTCACTGATAAAGGTTTAGATATCACTGCAAAGATATCAAAAGCCGCAGGTGACATTACTCATTTAGTGAAAGATGGAGTCCTGGGAGCATTTTCAGTTGGATTCAGATGTAAAGATTCTGAATACATGGTTGAAAGTGATGGATTCAAAATTAAAGACGCGGAACTTTTTGAAGTGTCTGTAGTATCAGTACCTTGCAACCAAGGGGCAACCTTTGGCTTAAGCAAGTCATTTGATAGTATGGATGAATACAGAAAGTACCAAAAAGAAATATTACAGGCTAACTCAACCGCAGCAGCAGACGCTGTTAAAATTGAGCAGCCAAGCGAGGAGAAATCCTCATCAACGGAGACTGATATGTCAGAAGAGAAAAAATCTCCTGAAACTTCAATCGACTTGGAAGCATTTGCAAAGAAAGTAGCTGAAGATACAGCTGCTAAAATTGCTATGAAGCAAGCCGAGCAGAAAGCAGCAGACGAAAAAGCACTACAAGAGCAGGCTGAAAAGCAAGCTGAAGTAGAGGCTAATGAAAAGGCTGTTCAAGAAGCAAAACAGGACGAGCAAAAAACTATTATCGAAGCTGGTTTAACTGGCGCTGAAAGATTAATGAATGACGTAGAGAAAAGAGTTTCTGAAAAACATGAAGACTTAAAAACAGTTGTAGACTCATTAGAGAAACAACTAGCTGAGAAATCAGAAGAAATCATGTCAATCAGAGAATCAAAAAGAATCTTTGCGGACAGACAAGGTCAAGGCGACTGGAAAAAAGCTTACGAGAATGATATCATTGACGCAAAATTTGCTGGTTTAGCGACTGGTAAAGGATGGAACAGTGATTATGCAAAAGGTTTAATGGAAAAAGTTAACGCACATAGTGGTGTTGGCGTTTCTTCAGCAGACTTTGAGCAAATCGTATCAACACAAATCGAAAGAGATATTCAAAACGAATTAGTATTAGCACCTCTATTTAGAGAAATAGCTATGAATTCCGCTAATATGATTATCCCAATCTTACCAGATGCTGGTTATGCTGAATTTACAGGCAACCAAGCAGCTAGTGGTGCTTCACCACATGGTAACTTGCAAGAAAGAGGGGATTCTTATAACCCTGGTTCAGCAGGTGGGGTAGATATGACTGAAAGAGTTCTTTCAACCAAAAAATTAATCTCACAATCTTACTTAGGTAACGAAACTGAAGAAGATGCAATCTTACCGATTCTTCCTTTAATTAGAGAATCAATGGTTAGAGCACACGCTAGAGGTATCGAAAATGCTATCCTAGCTGGTGATGACGCTGACGGTGTATATGGTACATCACAAGCAACCTTCGAAGGTTTACTACACTTAGCAAGAAATGACAGTGACTACACACAATCAGCAACAGCTTTTGCTACTGATAAAATTGTAGCTTCTGACTTACTTGAAATGAGAAAGAATATGGGTAAATATGGTATAAATCCAAGTGAAGTAGTATATATTGTTTCACAAAGGTCTTACTATGAACTATTAGAAGATGCTGAGTTCCAAGACGCTAACCTAGTTGGCGACATGGCTACTAAGCTAAACGGTGAAATCGGACAGGTTTATGGCTCTAGAGTCTTAATGTGTGACGAGTTTGCTGCACCAGCAATATCTAAGTTCGCAGCTATCGCTGTTAACCCAAGAAACTATGTAATGCCAAGATTAAGAGGTGTTACAATTGAATCAGACTACGAAGTAGCTAATCAAAGAAGAGTCCTAGTGGCTTCTCAGAGATTAGGATTCACTGACTTAATTGACGGTGCAACTTCTAAGTGGGGTTGGATGTATAAAGGTAGTTAATACCTAATTACGGTTTTGGTGGGTTACCTATAACCCACCACTTTTTAACTATGGCAGATTTAATTACAGTAAATGAATACAAAGACGCAGAAGGTCTAAGAGGCGAGAAAGACGATGACCGTCTTGCAATAATTGTACCTCAAATATCTGAATTAGTTAAAAAATATTGTGGAGTATCATTTCTTGATTACTACAGTACAAATAAAGTAGAAACTTTTACAATTGAAGATAACTACACCTCAACGATAATAGTCAGCGAGAGTCCGTTAGTATCAATTAATAAAGTGGAAGAAAGAACAAGTTATTCAGATGATTATCAAGAATTACTTACAACTAAATATGAGTACTATATAGATGAAGAAGCCGATGCTATTATAAGAACTACTACAAGCGGTAATCCAATAAGTTGGAAGAAAGGCGTAGGTTCTGTTAGAGTCACATATAAGGCAGGTTATGCTAGTACTCCAAAAGACTTACAACTAGCTTTGTTTGATTTAGTAAATTACTATATAAAAGACGAGCATAAAGAAAGAAGAGCATTAGGCGGAGCTATCCAACAGAATCAAGGAACAGCTGGAATTAGAAATAGTACAGATTTTCCAGACCACATAAAAAGAGTACTTGATTTATATAAAGTAGTTATTTAATGATACAATTAGTAAAAGATGAAATTGTTAAAGCAATTAGAGCAGCAGATAGAGAAGCAATAAACCAAGGGTATAGACACGAATTTACAATAAATTTAAACGATGTAGAAAAGAATATAAAAGAAGTTTGTAGAAGAGTACTAAAAGATAATAGTTTAACAGTACCTGATAGAGATTTAGCTCGTATAATAACATCTAATGTAAGAGGCCATTTTACACGTGATGCTCACCATATAGAGTATAAAAAATTAGCAGGTGGTAAAACAGCTAGAAAATTAAGTTATCAAACTAGTAATAATACTTTACTAATTAAGTTCCCTATGGAGGGATATGGTAACAAACATACTTTAAAATCAGGCGCAAAGAGTGCATTTACTACTAACCAAGCGGCAATGGGAGCTATGCAAGGAACTGTTTTAAATCACGTTAGAAATGATATAAATGACTTAATAGGAAGTGGTTTAACTGGTTCACAAATGCAAGAGGGCTATAAAGCAGATACGAAAAAAGGTAGACAAGGAATCAGATTAAGTGCTTTACATGGAACAAAAAGTAATAGAACAACAGTAGCGGCTTTTGGTGGTGCAGAAAAGATGAAAGGAAATGCATCTACTAGACATGATTCACTAGAAGAAAAAGATTTTACACAAGCTATAAGTGCAGGACATAATATAAATGAGCTATATGACAAGGTTTACCAAGAGTATAGCAAAGCATTTTTAACAGAAGTAGGATTAGAACAATATCTTGATATGTCAGTAGAAGATATGAGAAAAAATCTTAAAGTTCAGATAACTTTTGACCCTGCTAATAAAAACGCTACAATGAAGGATTACGATAGTAAAGAACTTCAAAAGTTTATAAATAAGTATGAAAGCTCAGTTATTAAAACACTAAGTAATCAGCTTACAGATGAGGAAATGAAAACTTCTCCAAGTCCTAAGCAACATCTAACAGCAGCGGCAGGAAAGATAGTAATAGAAAAACTTTTAGGATTTCCACATAAGATAAATCCTGATATGAGACTTAAAGTTAATAGAAAAATGCTAAGTGATGCAAAAAGAATTAAAAGAAGTCAAAAAGCAAAAATTAGTAGCAAACAAGGTAGCATAACAACAAAACGCACAGGAAAAAAAGCTGTTAAAAAGACTTCAGGGTATGGCAGAGGTATGGGTCATGTTGAAAAGAAAGCAGGAACGAATCCAATGGCCTTAAGAAGTTTATTAAATGAAATATTACCTCAAACAGTAGCACAAAATATGGGGAGCCCTGCACTAAATTTTAGAACAGGTAGATTAGCAAACTCAGTAAGAGTTGATAATGTAACACAAGGACCAAGAGGTGGAAATACAATAATTGAAGCAACTTATATGAATAATCCTTATGAAACATTTGCTCCAGGAGGAAAAATGTATACTACTCAAAGAAACCCTGAAAAATTAATTAGAAAGTCAATTAGACAAGTAGCTTCAGGTTTAATCGGAGCAAGATTTGGGATAAATATACAATAATGGAAACAGCACTAGCAAGGAAACATACCACGCGTCGCAGAGCCATTGTTGAAGCCCTAGCTTTAAAACTAGAAGGAATAAATGGTAGCGCACCTTTTAGAACTTCAGTTGCAAAGGTAGAAAGACGACTTAAGTTTTGGGATGAAGTAAATGAATTCCCAACAATACATGTCGGAGCAGGTACTGAAACACGCGAATATGATGGCGGTGGTTTCAGATTTAGATTTTTAAGAATAACAGTTCGATGTTATGTTTCAGATGACAGTGATGTTATCGAAGCACTCGAAGAATTGTTAGAAGACGTTGAAACGGTAATAGAGGATAACGACCCACTAACATACTATGATTCAACAGGAACATCTCATAATACAGTACAAACAACAATTGGTACTGTAGATACAGATGAAGGCGTATTGGAACCTCTAGGTGTAGGAGAAATCACCTTAGAGATTCGATATTAATTAGGAGAAAAGAATGGCATTTTTCTTTAGTAGAGATACCAAAGTATTTATGGAATGGTCAGAGGATAGCACTACAGCAAATACAGCTCTGTATGAGATACCTGTATTAGATGGGTTTTCTTTTAGCCAAGGCACAAATACTTCAGAGGTAACATTAAGCGAAGCAGCAACTTCAGCAGGATACAGCAAGAGAGGCAGAGCAATGTTTACTGACTCTTTCGCGCCTGCAGAATGGAGCTTTAGTACTTATATGAGACCTACAAAGTCAGGTAGTGCAGCAGCTTATACTAGTGGAGAACACTCCGCAGCATTAGCTCATTTTGCAGTAGAAGGCCCACTATGGGCAGCTTTGACTGCAAAAGACTATGACAAAGCATGTGGAGGAGACTTCACAGCAGGAACAGGTACCGGCGGACTAGCTTTTGATTTTGCAAATTCCAATAACGTACAAGTAGGAACATTTAATATGTTCTTCGTACTAGGAGCTTCAAAAGACACAGGAGGCAATTACGAAACAGGTACAGAAGGTGTTACTATTTACAAACTAGCAGATTGTTCAGTAGGTTCTGCATCAATTGATTTTGATATAGAAGGTATTGCTCAGATTGCATGGTCTGGAAATGGTAAGTCAATAGAAGAAGTAGCAGATTTAGATTTAACTACTTCAAATGCGGCAGCACCAAAAGGACTAATTGCTGAAGGAGTTAGTTCAACAACTAACTTTATCAGAAATAAATTAACAGATTTATCTATAACTTATGATGCTTCGGCATCTACAGGTACACTAGGAGCTTTAGGCTCAAGTGACCAAGCTTATGGTATAACCTTAACAGGTGGAAATATAACAATTGAGAACAATCTCACATATTTAACACCAGAAACGCTAGGTACAGTAAATCTACCAATAGGTCATATAACAGGAACTAGAAGTGTCTCAGGTAACTTTACTTGTTATCTAAATTCAGACGCTAATAGCTCTCTAGACTTATTTGAGAAACTTCAAGAATCAAGAGGAGTTATTACTAACGCTTTTGATTTAGTTTTCTCAATCGGTGGACAAACAGCAGCTACTCCTAGAGTAGTAGTTGATGTGCCAAAAGCACACTTAGAGTTACCCTCTCACAGTTTTGAAGATGTAGTATCTGTAGACGTAGCCTTCCATGGCTTAGCTACCGATTTATCATCAGCAACAGCAGCAAGTGCAACTGATGAAGTTAAAGTAACATACAAAGTAGCATAATAAAACTCGGGAGGGGTCATTCCCTCCCACTTTTTAGGACAAAAAAATGACAGAACAGAAAGAAGTAAAAAAAGTACAACCCGTTTCACTAAAGAGTTTATTAACTCCTAGTAAAACAGTTTCAATTGATTATCCCGGTTATGATGGCTTTTCAGTTGACCTAACATATTTAAGCAGAGAAGAATTAGTTAAACTTAGAAACAGATGCATGAAACAAAAGTTTAATAAAAAGACAAGAGCTTTTGAAGATTCACTCGACGAAGACCTGTTTTTAATAGAGTACGTTAGTTCAATTATAAAAGGATGGACAGGTCTAAAATACAAATACTTAGAAGAGTTTCTATTGGTAGATGTAAGCGGACAAGACTTAGAGTCAGAACTCGGCTACACGGTAGAAAACGCAGAGTTATTAATGAAAAACTCAGGTGATTTCGACCAATGGGTAACTGATACTGTAGGCGCTTTGGAAAATTTTACGCAAAGCAAGTAGAATATATACTTGCTTTATTTGAAAAAAGCTATAAAGATACAGGAATAGATGTAGATAAATATCTAGCAGTATGTGAACAGTTAGGAGAAGAGCCTGATTTAGACAAAATGCCTGTAGAACGTGCTATTTTTCCATTGGAAGTCCAAGAAGCATTTATGCTTCATGACTTTTTATCTGATAAATGGGATGGCATGAATGGCTACTACCTCGGAAAAGACTACTCAGCCTTAGAAACTTACATAAACATATTTAACATAGAAGATGCAAAGCAATCTTTGTACTTCTTGAAACATATTGAATATTTTAATTCAGAAAAAATTAATAAAAATATTAAAGCTAAAAGACAAGCTGAAGAGCGTAAAGCTAAAATGAAAAGGTAAGAATGGCAAGAAAGAAAAAAGGCGCAATTATAAGTTTTGAGGTCACCGATGACGGTACTCTAAAACAGGTAGGAAGAAGAGCCAAATCAGCAAGTAAAGACATAGCTGGTGTAGGTAGGTCTGCGGGCGATACTCGTAGAAATTTACAATCTATGTCAGGACGTACAGAATCTGCGTCAAAATCATTTTCACGTTTACAGCAAGGTACTGGCGGCCTCGTGCAGTCCTACGCGATTCTTGCATCAACAGTCTTTGCTGTAACAGCTGCTTTCAGAGCGCTAGAAAACGCACAAAATATTCAACAACAAATTAAAGGATTTGAAACGCTTACAAAAGTTACTGGTACATCTTTGCTTACTATAACAAACAGAGTTAGAGAAGCAACTAATGGATTACTTGACTTTCAAACAGCAGCACAACAAACAGCTATAGCAACAGCAGCAGGTTTTAGTGCAGACCAAATTGAAGGACTAGCGGAAGGAGCAAAACGAGCTTCGGTTGCATTAGGTCGAGATATGACAGACTCATTTAACAGATTGATTCGTGGTGTGACAAAAGCCGAACCCGAACTACTCGATGAATTAGGTATCATTTTAAGACTAGATATTGCAACAAGAAACTATGCTGCAAGTATAGGCGCAAGTGCAGACAAACTTACTATTGCTCAAAGAAGAGCTGCTGTGTATAACGAAGTTAACAAACAGCTAGAAAGTAATTTTGGAGATATTGGAGACGATGCTAATAGTTTAACGAATCAAATCACCGCATTCACAACATCTTTAGGAGATATTGGAATAGCAATTTCAGGGACAATTCTTCCCGCAATCAACACTTTTATATCCTTCTTAGACAGAAATAAACCCATATTATTTGGAGTTTTAACTATTTTTGCTTTAAGATTAACAAATGATATCATGCCAGGACTAAAAGGAGTAGGAGCAGCGACACAAAATTGGGTTAATAGTTCAAAAACAAGAATCACAGAATTAAATACACAATTAGACGGTAATAGTAAAAAATATAAAAAATTAGGACTGGAACAGAATAAAACTACATCAACAGTTTCAAAAGCTTTTAAAGCTTCTTTAAAGAGACGACGAATGTCTGAAGAAGAATTTTTTGATAAATCTGCTGCTAACCAAAAAAGGTCAATAACAGCACACATTAACGCATTAAAAAAACAAGAAAAAGCTACTGGTAAGAGTATGCAAAGGCAAATTGCAATTCAAGACGCTGCTTACAAAAAAATTGTTGCAATGTCGAATGTTACAGGAAAAAAAGTAGGTTTAGGACTATCTTCAGGACTTCTACAAGCAGAAAAAAGTTTAATTAGAGTTAAATTACTAGGACAAAGTGCAATGGCTAAATTAGCTCAAGGAGCTATGAAAGCAGGACCTGCATTTGCAGCTTTAGGTGGAATAATAAATTCCGCATTTAGTGTATTTATGTTCTTGTCAATTGCTACTATGTTCTATGATATGCTACCTGGGGTAGCAAAAGCAAAAGAAGCTGTACAAGACTTAAAAGATAAATTAGAAGATTCTGAGACAGCAGCAGGCGAATTAAACAACGCTATTGTAGGATTTGAGGTAGGAAAATTAAAAGCCATAGGAGATTCTATTAGAGAAGGCGTAGAACCTATGATGCAAATGGCAAAAGCAGTCGACCATTTAGCCAATATTCTAAAAACTGCAGATATAAAAGACATGGGCAGTAATTTAGTAGAAACAGTAGAATCAAGTATAGTAGATGGTGGAAAGAAAACAAAAAAAGCTTCAGTACCTTTGGCAGTTATGGAAATGATTAGAGCTTCTCAAATGGGCATGGCTGCAGGTGGCGGAGATGAAGTACAGGCCGCATTCCTAGCATTTATGAACGCTTCCAGTGAGAAGACAGACAGCGACGGAGAGATGAGTGGGTATCTTACTAAAGAGTTTATTGAAAATAGAACCAATGAAATAATGAAGGAACTTACTTCTATGGGGTCAACGACTTCAGATACTACAGAGTATTCTCAAAGTTTAGAGAATATAAGAGAACATTTTAGAATGTTAAAAGTAGATTCAAGAGACTTTTTTGACGTAACCGAGGAAGGAGGCAAAACAGTAGTAAATGCTACCGGCATCTTTAATTCTTTCTTTAGTAGTATTGATGCAGGAACAGAGGCGGCAAAAACTGCTATTGTTTCTTTATCAGATATGTCAGAACCTTTAGACAATCTAATGGAAGCTATAAAACTAAGTATGCCTAAGCCTACCGCTTTTGCAACAATGTCAGCAAATTTATCACAAGTATTTAATCAGTATGACACAGCACAGAGAAAAATACAAGAAGGCAAGAAGAAGGGTATGGATATTGAGAAGATAATCTCAAACCAGTTAACACAAGAAGAACAAGATTTAGCAAAAGAAAAAGGATTTAACTTAACAATAGACAGCGCAGCCATCTTTAAGATGATGCATAAATTAAACATATCAAAAGAGCAAGCAAAATTATTATTAGACGAAAGAGACCATTTATTAGCCATTAACGATGAGTTAAATAGAGCTGTTTTAATGCAAAAAGCAAGAAAAAATTTACAAAATGCAGAATTACTACTTATAAATCAATTAAGCGATAGACACAGTAAAAGACTTGCAATAGATGTAAAAATAAAAGCACTACAAGCCGACCACTTAATTTTACAAGGAAAAATTTTAGATAGAAGTGTAGAAACAAACGGCATGCAAAAAGATACAAAAATTGTACATGATTTAACAACTCAAGAACTTATGACTCAGAAAGAAGTAATGGACGCACAACTAGAAGTTCTTGGAAATCAATTAGATAGATTTCATCAAATTAGAAAAGCTACAATAGAGACTTTTGATGCTGCAGGAGGAGATGCTCTTCAATCAATACTTGAAGGTGGAAGTGGTGGAGAGGCTCTCAGAGGAATGGCTGAAAAGCTGAAAAAAGTTGCAACGAGTTCTATGTCAGATATGATTATGAATCCTATAACTGGAGGATTTAAAAAAATGCTAGGTATGGGACCAGAAAGTGTAAAACTAACTCCAGAAGCAGAGGCTATACAAAAAGTACATACTGACCACGTTACCCAACTATCAGAAGTATTACAAGCACATTCAAATGCTTTTGGACATTCTATGGGAATATCCACTGGTGGATTAGACGAAAAAGGTGATTTGGCAAGTTTATTTAAAGGTCAGTTACTTAGCAAAGATGGATATGGAAGTACTAGTACAGGAACAGGAAGCGCAGATGAAGCATTAGATGCCCTTGCAGATGGTGGGTTCAAGGACATGTTTACAAATATGTTTAGTGGACTATTTGATAAACTTGGAGGAATGTTCTCAGGACTCTTTGGCGGAGGTGGAGGCGGAGGCCTTATGTCTACAATAGGTAGCTTCTTCGGATTAGAAAGAGGTGGAGTTATTGGATTAGCAAAAGGCGGTATAACAAGATATGCAAAAGGTGGAGTTGCAACTCAACCTACCTATCTTGTAGGAGAAGGAAAACAAAATGAAGCAGTAGTACCCTTGCCCGATAATAAAAGCATCCCTGTAGACCTAGGAAGAGGAGCAAACTCTACCAATAATACAAATATTAGTGTAAATATAGCAGAAAGTGGAACAACTACAAAAATGGAAGCAGAAGGTGCAGAACAAATGGCAAGTGCAATTAATATGGCAGTACTAGCTGAAATAGAAAAACAACAAAGACCAGGCGGATTACTAGGAGCATAATATGGCGATAGGGTTTAATGTAGGAGGAAGTTTAGGGACAGTAGCTCCAGATAAAGGATTTACAAGAAATAACACACCTAGAGTACATGTACAAAAATTTGGGGATGGGTATGAACAACGCTTAGCAAATGGTATAAATAATTTAGAGCAACAGTTTAGTGTTCAGTTTGCAACTAGACCAAAAGATGAAATAGATGATATAGTTGCTTTCTTTGAAAGTAAGAAAGGAGCAACTGCATTTGATTTTAACTTTGCAGACACAAATGAGAGCGGTAATGAAGAAACAGTAAAAATAGTTTGCGAAAGCTGGGACCAAACTTGGGATTATGATGATTTTTATAGCTTGTCAGCTAAATTTAGGAGAATATACGAAGCATAATGTCGAATATAATAGAAGATTTTCAAAAACTAGACCCCGCCTCAGAACTAATACATTTATATGAATTAGAAGTTTCTAAGGGAGTGTTTACTTACTTTTCAGGCAGCGGAGTAGAGTCAGATTTAAGTAGTCTTAAATTTAGAGATTATGATTCTCCTGCTACAATTAGAACATATGCTCCTATACCGATAGAAGCACAAAACTTTGAAACAAAAAATGATGGAGCAATGGCAAGGCCTAATGTAACTATAGCAAATGTAACTAATGCTTTAAGTACTGCTACAGGAAGTTTTAATTACAATAGTTTACTAGGATTAAAATTAATTAGAAGAACCACTTTAAAAAAATATTTGGATAATGGTACTGGAAATAGTTCAAATCCTCCAGTAGAGTTTGCAAGACAAGTTTGGATAATAGACAGAATTAAAGCAAGAAGTAAAACAGCAGTACAAATGGAATTAGTTTCTCCTTTTGACCTTGAAACAGTAACTATACCAGCAAGAAAAGTATATGCGGATAAATGTTCTCATAAATACCAAGGAGCAAGTCCTCACTTAGATAGATGGAAGAAAGCACAAAGTGGATGTCCTTGGGCTGTAGACGGAAGTTACTATGTAAATGGGGTTTCCCATGTAATTTTTGTAAATCAAGATGATGAGTATGTAATACCAAGTTCAACTACTTTTACATTATATACTTCTGGTACTGTAGTAAAAAATGCTTATTATAAAACTACTAAAACAACAACAAGATTTAATGCAGATGGAACAACTAGTTCAGTAACTGTAAATAATTATTGGCAAGCTGTTTTCGGAACTAGTAGTCCTGGTTCTCCAACAGATTCAAACACAAATTTTAAAAGAGTACGAATATATAGTACTTATAATGCTAATACCGAATACTATACTTACTTAGATGATAGAGATAATGACTATGTAGTATATACAGATGGAGTTTCTTCCTCTGAAAACTATAATAAATCATTATTATGGAAAGTTGAGCAAGCTTGTAAAGGTCAAACTCCAACATATGGAGAATTCTGGGAAAAAGGAGATGCTTGTAGTAAATCAACTTCAGGGTGTAAAATGAGATTCGGATGGGTAAAAAATGGAAGTACAACTAATGGAAGTGTAACAACAGATAAAAGAGTTGTATTACCTTTCGGGGGCTTTCCAGCAGCAAGGACATTTAAGTGATAGAAGAGATATATCAACATGCCGCCGAGTGTGCCCCATTAGAGTGTTGTGGACTTATTATAGAAGATGGTAACAACAAACGATATATTCCCATGGAAAATATTTCTGAAAAAGAAAATTACTTTCAAATGGACGAGTTAGCTTTTGCATCTTTCCAGGCTATTTTTAAAATATTATATGTAGTCCATAGTCACTATGAGCAAAAATCTTGCCCAAGTGACCTTGACAAAACGAACTGTAACAATCTTGGTATACCATACTTTATCGTATCGTACCCAGACAAAGAATACACAATTTTACAACCAAATGAATAGAAAAATAATACTAAAAGGACAAATGGGAAAACTATTTGGAGAAGAGCATAATTTAAATGTACGAAGTGTGCAGGAAGCAATGCATGCAATAGATGTTATGAAAGGGGGTCTTCGTAGATACTTAATGGAATGTACAGACCAAGGAACAGTGTTTACAGTACAAAAAGGAAAAACAGTCAAGGATTACACAAAAGAAAACATGCCTAGCTTTTTAGCAGCAGATGAATTACCTTTTATAGATGACGAGGCTATAATTATTACACCAATACCTTCAGGAGCTGCTAGTAAATTAGAAAGCTGGGCCAAAATTATTATAGGAGTTATACTTATGGTTTTATCCTTTTATGTAGACCCTAGTGGTAATCTAGCCGCAGCTCTGTTTAGTACTGGTATGCAATTAGCTCTAAAAGGAATTATAGAATTAACAACGCCAGACCCTGATAGTAATAATGAAGAGTCGGCAACTTTATTTAATGGCCCTGTTAATACTACTAAAACAGGAGTACCTATACCAATGGCGTATGGAAAAGTACAAGCTGGTGGTGTTGTAACTAATTTTGCCTTTACAAAATCAAGAGTACAAAACTCAACAGGCTATAACAAAAATGCCTACGGATATAACTGGAATTTATAATGAGTATACAAAACAACTTAAATACAATGGCACTACTTAGAGAAGAAAACGCGCCTATAATTGGAGACCAGATAACTGGTTCTACTTCTAATGGAATGACAAGACAACAGACAGCAGTTATATATGATACTTTATCAGAAGGACCAATTGAAGGATTAGTAGACCAAGGAGCTAGTATAAAACTGAATGGTAATCCTGCATATAATTTTGGAGACAAAGATATAGTAGCTATTTTAGATAGTAATGATGTTAGTTATGTAGCTTCAACTGGAGTAATTACTGACCACAACAATCCAAGTTTTATAGATTCAGCAAACACAGCACAAGGCTCTAGAGATATACTTATTGTAGGAGGTTCTAAAGCAGGTACAATTACTACTGCTATCGGAAATAATACAATTACAAACGCTTCTGGATTTACTTTTGTAGCTAGTGATGTTATTGGCGAAGGAGAAAAAAGATTACAACCACAAATTAGAATAACATCAGCAGGAATAGACGGTTCAGATTTAATTACAACAATTACAGAATTTATTAGCACCACATCAGTTAAAGTAGCTTTAGCACCTTCTGCTAGTGTGTCAGGAACAGCAGTTGAATTAGACTATGTCGGTACAGTAAGCAGTTATGATAACTCAAATAATAGAGTAACAATTACAGCAGGAGGACGAAACGTAAGCAATGTTTCAGCAACTCTAAGTACTCCTGAAAGAACCACAGAACAATCCCCTTTAGCAAAATACGATAACTTTTTATGGGCGTTTAGAAATGGAGAAAGAGACCAGTCATACCTACCTACACCTGCAGGAGTAGGAAGTGGCTCTGCTGCTCATAATGTGTCAGGTGGAGACTTAAAAACAGTTCCTAATACAGGCTATCCTACATGGAGTCAACTAAGAGTAACTATAGGTGATAACCCTGCGTACACTGGCACTACAAAAACTATAACAGCAACCGAGATGGGTATTGATGTTCCAGGAGAAATTGATTTAATAAGATGTACTTTCAGTTTTCCACAAGGATGTTACAAATGGAAAGCAAAAGACAGTACTTTAAGACACGCAGGTGCATTAATTAGAATTAAATTTCACTATCAAAGAGGCAGTAATGCTTACAAAACCGTTATTGTAAACGGAGCTTCATCATATTCTAACTTAAATAGAAGTGAAGGATATACTCCAGATGATGGTCATTATGCTGCAGGAGGCTTCAGTAATAGAACAAAACAAGCATTTAACTATTTATTTGAATTTGATGTAAGTCAGTATGGCCCTTTTGACGACTACTACTTAACTTTTGAAAGAATAAATGAAGTTGGCGGAGAATATGGCAACTGGGTAATACAAAATAATGCAGTATTAAAAATTGTAGAAAATATAGTAATGGATAGATTAAGTTATCCGTACTCTGCTTACGGAGCAGTAATTGTAGACGCACAAGATTTTTCATCAATACCAAAAAGAAGTTATGAAATAAGAGGACTGAAAGTACAAGTTCCAACTAATTATTTTCCAAAAGATGAATTAATAAAAGGAAGTTCTGTAAGAAGAACAACTCCTTCTTATACAAGAAATATTACTAATGGTACAGATACTTCAAATTATGTAGATTGGGATGGTAATTTTAGAGGAGACTTAAAAACATTTGCTCCTGGACACGCAAATTACGATGCAGTATATACTAGTAATCCTGTATGGATTTTTATGGATTTAATGACTAATCAAAGATATGGATTAGGACAATATATTAATCCGAATTTTGATTTTTCACAAATAGACAAATATACTTTATTTGGATTAGCAAAGTATTGTGATGAACTCGTACCAGATGGAAAAGGCGGACAAGAACCTAGATTTGAGTGTAATGTTTATATTCAAAAATCATCCAATGCTATAAAAATATTAAAAGATTTTAGTGCTACAATGAGAAGTATGTTAATCTGGTGGAACGGAGGAGTTACTTTAGGTGCTAATATACAAAAAGGTGCAGTATATACTTTTACAAAGGCAAACGTAGTAGATGGTATTTTTAATTATACAGGAACTTCAACCAGATTTAAACACAACCAAGTAATAGTAACTTGGAATAACCCAGAAAAACAATTTAAACAAGATACAGTAGTTATAGAAGACAGCAGTAATATAGCTAAAACAGGTATACTTAAAACGAAAAACGTAACAGCATTTGGTTGTACTTCTAAAGGACAAGCAATGCGATATGGTAAATGGCATTTATTTTCTGAGTTAAACGAAGAAGAAGTTGTTACTTTTACTACTGGTATAAATGGAGCAATGTTACGACCTGGAGATGTAATAAATGTACAAGACCCAGATATTCATGATGTAGTAGCAAGTGGTAGAATAACAACAACTTCTAGTTCTACTACTACAGTTATAAAAACAGACCGAGATATAAGTAGTTTTTTAAATACAACTGACAATTTTAATCTTCATTTAATCTACCCTAAAGGGGGCGCATATTTAACACAACAGAGTGCAACTATAAATTCTGTAGATTATAAGCAAGGAGACTTAGTACTACTAGATGAAAGCGGAGCAGCTATAGATACAGACGCTAAAGCCGCTAATGTGCGAGATGATTCAGGTAGTATAGTTCAATTATTTTGGTCAGACCAAGTAAGAGTAGAAACTAAACCAATATCTTCATTTAATACTACATCAGTAACTGTTAGCTCTGCTTTTTCATCTGTACCAAATGCTGAAGTTATTTACACAGTATCAGGACAAGAAGAAGATGGAGCTAACGTAGCAGGAAGTTTAAAACAATATATAGTAAATTCTATAAAAGAAGATATTAAAAATATGTCTTTTGCTATAACTGCGCAAGAATACAAAATAGAAAAGTTTACAAAAATAGATAGAGGATATATAATACCAGATGTTCCTGAAATAATGCAACCGCCTAAAGATAGTGACGCAGTCCCAGCACCTACAAGCCTAGCTCTTGAAATGGTAGCTTCAGGATTCGGTTCAGAAGTAGGTTCTAGTACAGATAGAGATTTGTTAATTTCATGGCAACATCCTGTAACAACAAGACTAGACGATAATGGCAATGCTATTAATGATGTCTATGAACATTTAGCAGGATATGAAATCGCATACAGACACCCAGGTGCAGATGACCCAGATAAGTTTATTAGAGTAAGTCTTCCTAGTTTAAATACTACTTCTTATAATCTTTCAGAAGTTAGCGGAGTCGGTGAGATAATAGTTAGAGTTAGAACAATAAATAGTTTAGGTGTTACTTCTTCTTGGACACAACGAAGGCTTACTGTAAATGAAGACAAAATTTTACCTTTCGGCGTACCTACTCTTGGAGAAGGATTAAATGGAGGTATAATGAAAGGGGGTATATTATCTTGCCCTATAAACATAGAATCTTCAAATGGTACTGTAACTTTTGCAAGTAGCTCTTATACCTTTGATTCACCAAGTTCCGAAGAAGAAAGTACAATAACAGTTAGTTCTGGAAACACAGCATTTACAACACAAGCAGATTTTAATAATTTATCAGATGGACAAACTGGATATCTATTACTAGACCATGACGGTAGTTTATCACGAGGAGCAACTCGTACTGACTTGTTACAACCTATAGTATTTCATACAGAAGAAACAACAACAGACATAGATGGTACTGAAAACTATTTTAAATATACAAAAAGACTTGGAGAATCAAATGAAGATTTTGTACAAGCAAGTGGTACTATAACTTTAGCTGCAAACTCAACAGAAGTTTCAGGAAGTAGCACCGCATTTACAACAGACTTTCAACCAGGAGATGTCATAATAATAGACACTGCTGGCGCAACTAGATTCTTTTCTACAGTAAGTCATATAACAAGCGATACAGAACTTAGCTTATCAACAGTTTCAACAAGAGCATATAGCGGTAAGAATGTATTTAGACAAGCTCTTAGAATCTCAAATGCAGAAGATTGTATACTAGCTTCAATAAGTAATACAGGTGGAGTATTCTCACTAATTAATTTTTCTAGTGGAAACAGAGGAAGAGATGCTTACAGTATAAACGGTACAAATGAAAACCATAACTTCCCTTCAAATGCAGCTGGAGTTGTTAGTGATTTCTCAAGTTTTTCAAATTTATACACAGTTAATAAAGGCACTATAAGCTATACTTTTGCAAGTAGTGGCACAGCAACAAATACGTTTGGAATAGCTACTGCAGATACAAACTGTACTACAGTAGTAAACTCTAGTAATGGTGCAATTACTGTTACAGCAATAACAGCAGATACAGCTTCTTTTGTAGTTACTATAACTGATAGAGGTACTAGTGAAACAATAGGAACAAGAGTAGTTTCTCTTGGTAAAAGTATACCTGGAGCAGCTGGAGCTGGTACAGATTCAAGAACAGTAAATTTAACTGCAAGTGACTACTCAATAATTTATGCAGCAGATGGGACAACGCCAAATCCTAGTGGAACAATTACACTAACCGCAACCTCACAAAATTTTTCTAATCCATACTTTAGATTTACAGGAGATGGTATATCTGATGAAGGCACTTTTACAGATGGCGCAGATAATGCATCAGATACCTTTAGTTTTAGTATTCCTTCAACTATAAATACTGCTCCACAAACAATTAAAGTTGGTGTATCAGAAGCAAATCAAACAGAACTTGCATTTGATACCATTACACTTACCTCACTACAACAAGGAAGTCAAGGGGTGGATGGCGCACCAGCATACACTGCTATTATTACAAACGAAGCACACGCATTTCCAGCATCAAATACTGGAGCAGTAAGTAGTTTTGCAGGTTCAGGAACAAAAATAGAAGTATACAAAGGAGCAACACAACTTACTCCAGTAGCAAACACAGGTACTCCTTCAACAAATCAATACGATGTAACTACTACAGCAACTAATATAACTGTAGGAAGTTTTACTTTAAATACAGGAAGTGAAAAAAATATTACAGTCGCAGACCATAGTGGTGTTGCAAATGGTGTAGACCTTTCAGAAATAGAATATAGTATAAATATAGAAAATCAAGTAACACTCACAAAAGCACAAACATTCACAAAATCAAAAGTAGGAGATGATGGTGCACCAGGGACTGACGGCAGAAAAGTAAAAGAGTTAATTCTATATTATCCAGCAACATTTAATAATAACTCATTTACACTACCAACAGCTCCTAGTTCTGGAGTATATTATTTTGGTAATGGAGTCATAGCAAGTATATCTTCAGGATGGCAACAAGCAATACCCGAAGATGCAGAGGGGGCAATTTATTGGACATCAGAAGCTCTTGCTACAGAAAGTTCAACAGCTAATACTTCTGGAAGTTTATCCTGGTCTGCACCAGGTAATTCTAAGAGTCCACAAAATCAGGTAGAGTTTATATTTCAAAGAGGTGCAACTCAACCAAATGCGCCTGCTATAACAAACTTTCCTGTTATACCAACTAACTGGTATAATGATATAGGAGATGTACCTTCAGGTAGTAATCCAATATGGGTATCCAAAGGAACAACACAGTTTAGTATAGTAAGCGGAAATTATGGATTCAAAACTACATGGCAAGAACCTACAAGAATAGAAGGTTCAAATGGTACAGATGGTAATAATACAGCAACTCTAACACTTTATAAAAGAAGTACTAGTGGAAGTTCTGCACCGGCAGTACCAAATGGAAATGTAACATATACATTCGCTAGTTCTTCAGTAACAAACACAGCAGACTTAGATGGATGGTCATTAAATGAAGTACCGACAGGTACAGCTCAATATTTATGGAGTTGTTCTGCAACTGCAACCTCAAACACAGCAACAGATGTTGTTGCAACAGGCGAATGGTCAACACCAGCAATACAGTCAGAAGCACAACAACCAAGAACAGAAACAGTACAAGTATTTTACGATGCTTGGGCATATGGTGCTTTACCAAGCGCTCCAACTGCAACAGGCTTTAATTTTACAACAAAAACTTTATCAGGACTTACAAGCGGATGGTCACAGACTTTAGGAGTAGTTCCTTTTGCCCATGCAACTTTTACAGTAAAAGAGGCTACTTTTGACAGTACAACTGGCTTAACAATTACTTCAGGCCCTGTTAGACCAGCAGGAGGTAAGTGGGAAATCTTTGACCCAGATAACATAGATATTGTTATAGATGATACTAATAATAAAATTAAATTTAGACCCGATAATTCTATAACTTATAAAGAAGCTGTAATTACTGATAAATACAGAAATGACGAAATCGTTTTAAGTAAAGTAAACGGACAAATTAGACTTACAAATACAGGAGCAAATACTGATGTTGGACTTGGAAAAGCAGACGTTGGACTTACTAATGTAGATGACGTAAAACAATTTTCTGAGAGTAATATACCTGACAAAATAAGTAACGAACAATTAAATCTTTTCCAAGATGGAACTTCTTTAAAAATAAAATTTGGAAGTACAACAATAACAAATGGTAGTACTGGAGGTTTAACCCAAAGTTTAATAAATTTATCAGGAGTATCAAACAACGCAAATGAAACAGCAGTAACAGGTAATAATTTATTTATTGACGGAGCTTCACAAGGTGCTGTAAAAAATGACGGTATTAGTATAGATAGTAATGGAAAAATAACAGGAGCAAGTTCCGCATTTAATAGTGTAGTACTTTCAAATGATAAAATAATATCTACCAATTTATCAGGAAGTGGTAAAGTATTTAGTACGCTACCAGCTAGTGGAGCTACAGTAGGAGCTATAGCAGGTACTAACCTTAAACAAGCTAATGGTACTGTATTGAGTGACGTTGACGTAAGAAACAGTGATTTAGATATTGACTATAGTGGAACTACAGTTAGAATTAAGAAAGGAACTACTGTTATACAAAGCGCAGGAGCTCCTGATGCTTTAAAGAATGCTAGTATTGTATCTTCAGATATATCAGGAAGTGGTAAAGTATTTAGTACACTACCAGCTAGTGGAGCTACAGTAGGAGCTATAGCAGGTACTAACCTTAAACAAGCTAATGGTACTGTATTGAGTGACGTTGACGTAAGAAACAGTGATTTAGATATTGACTATAGTGGAACTACAGTTAGAATTAAGAAAGGAACTACTGTTATACAAAGCGCAGGAGCTCCAAGCGCATTAAAAAATGACCAAATTAGTTTTAGCAGACCAAGTACAGGGCTTTTAAGATTAAATAATGGCTCAAATAATGATATAACACTAACAGCAGCGGATGCTCAAATAACATCAGATTCAAGTGGTATAAATGTAGCAAGTGTACGAAAAGCCACACACAATGGCACTGCTATAAATTCATCAGGAAACGTAACTTCAAGTATGAGTGTTGCTTCTGGAGGAAGCATAGTAGTAGGAAATATAACAATAGACGGAACAAATGGGAGGATTTTAATTACAGACTAATGGCAAATAGAGTATTATTAGGAGACATAGGAAGCACCTATGGATTAAAAGTATCTAGAGCAGGTACTGACGTTACTACTGGAGCAGATAAAGATATGATTTTTGACTCCACAAAAAATAGAACAGGACAAATATATGCAGGAGGTGCAGGATTAAATTTTGTAGACTACTCAGCAGACCAAGAAGCATATGTAAGAGGCTCAGTCAATAGATTTGGTACAGCATTTACTAACCCAGTAAATTTAACAGGAAAGAAAATAATAATAGATGGAACAACAGTAACTCTTAGCACAACAACAACATCGTCTGGTGTCACTTTTACTACTGTAGACAATATGAAAGCAGATATTAATGCTGCAAGTATATCAGGAGTAACAGCTCTTACAAGCAATCTTTCTAGTGTCGACCATAGATTAACACTTATGAAAACAACCTCTGATATGGTAATAAGTTATCCTGCATCCAATTCTCTAGAAACATTTATAGGAATAGCTGGAGGAACTTATGATTATCCAGAGCTATCTTCTACTGGAGTAAATTTTCTAACTGGTTCGGGGACAATAAAGCCGAGTTTAGGGTATGTACCTTTAATAGTTTTATCAGAACAACACGGAGGAGGCTACGAAGGTGAAGAGGAAGAAGAAGAAATATATGAATCTGTAAATAGACTAAGTTTATTTAAAACAACTTCTAGTACAATGTACCCAGTAGAAGCTGCTGCAGATAGTCCAACTTCTCAAGGTGCAAATGGTACTGACGTAGGAGCTCCTGTTTCTATTGGAAGAAATTATACTTATAATAATGCAGAGATACCACAACAAACAGAAATGATTAATGCAAGTTTCTTTGTATTAAGAATACCCTGTGCTTATGGATATATGACAAGCACTTACTTTGGATAATTATGGCAAATAGATTAATATTAGGAAAAAATATAAATAGCAATCACGGACATAGTGCTGGAAGTCCTGGGTATGGATTATACATATCAAGACCTGGGAAAGATGTAACCACTTGTACGGCAGATGAATTAATATTTAATACTGACAACGGGGTAGGAACTAGTTTAGGAAGAATAATATCTATGTACCAACTTGCTCCTATACCTGTAGTAGGAGGAGGAACCACTACTACAGTCACCACTACTGTTAGTGCAGGAAGTACAGCAACTTTAGATTTAAGTAGTATAGATTTTGGAATTGATTTTGGTTTTATAGGTTTCGGACTTTTAGCCCCAACAACATATAGTTCTGCATCTGGTGCACTATCGTATGATTTCAGTGTAAGTGAGTCTTTAGAAACAATAAGCATAGAAAATACAGGAACTCTATCTGTAAATGTAAAATCATTTGTAGTACCTAGATACTCAAACTTGGCGATATTCTAATGGCAAATAGAGTATTATTAGGAAAAAGAGGAAGTACAGATTATGGTCTATTTGTTTCTAGGGCAGGACAAGATGTAACAAATTCTAATCAACCTTTAGGATTTGATTCAAGAGCTGCAGAAAGTCTTATTGTACATTCTGCTTCACAAGGAATATTAGTCCCAAATGTTCAAACATATAACGGAACACAAATTAGTTTTACTTATAATAATGTTACTTATAATCAACATACAACTACAATAACACATAATTTAGGTTATGTACCTTGTTTTGCAGTCAGATGGTGTACTTTTAATCAAATCAGCAGTGGAGTAGCAACTGAAACTTACCCTCCTTTTAGTTATAATATTGATTTGAGTGAGCGTACTGAAGAAGGAGACGAAGATGGAGATGAAGTAGTATTTCCAGGTATGGGGGCGTATAGCGGATTACAAGTAAGTAGCACAACAAATAACACTATAGTATTACACAACAGCGTGGGCCAGTATCATGATGATGATTTTAACCCAAATGCAGGTACTGGGTTTATGTCAGCTGGTTCTGTTAATACTAATGCTCGTTATTTTTGGAGTTGTATAATATTTACAGCAGAGAATTTTTTAAACGGAGAAAGTTTATGATATATAATATATTTTATAATAGTAATAAAGAAATAGTGTGGTCTACTACAGGACTAATAAATGATGCAATAAAAAGTGCACAATCAGATTTAGGAAACAGTCACGTTGCCTTAGAATCTGAAAATTTACCCGATGGTGATTTTCATTTAAATAGTGACGCAACTGCTTTAGTAGAGAAATCAATATTTGATTTTACTTTTTCTACAACTACACCTGCAATAGACGAAGTAGTTAATGTAACTGGAGTTCCAGTAGGTACAGAAGTATTTAAAGATGGCGAATCTATGGGAGTTATGTCAGATACTACCCTAACATTAACAATACAAGAACCAGGGCAATACGTAATAAAATTTAAAAAACTCCATTATAAACAACATAGTGGAACAACAGTAAATGTAAAGAGGTACGGACAATGAATATAAATTTAAGTAAAGGGGACACTCCAGCACAACAAAGAGCAAAATACTATACAATGCTAAGAGAGCAATTGGATTTACTATACCACGATATAGATGATGGCAAGTTTGGTGACGCAGCAAAAACTGGACAATTTTATCTAGCTAGAAAGGCCGTCAAAGATAAATTCCCAAACTCGTAGGTTAAGCATATACCCCTCAAAAATAGTTCTTGACACCACCTCAAGTTTTTGATATAATTTAGCATATAGGAGTACAAATATGGCAGCAGGAAAATATGATATAGTTATCGACCAGGGCGCAGATTTCGCTTTGTCGCTCAGTCTTGCCCAAGATGGCGAACCAATAAACTTATCAAATCACACCGCAACTGCACAATTAAGACCTACTCCTACTTCAAATACTCTCTCAGCAACATTTACCTGTACAGTTATAGACTCCGCCAATGGAACTATAAAAATGGCTTTGCCTTATACTGTAACAGCAAACGTTGCGGCAGGAAAGTATTACTATGATTTAGAATTATTCAATTCATCAGCCTCAAGCATGACTAGATTAATCGAGGGTGTAGCAAGAGTTACACCAAATGTAACAAGATAATGGCAACAACGATAACTATTACTCCTAATAATACAAGCATCAGTGCTACATCTCAAAGTACAACTCTAACAATATCTAACGCAATTGCTGGTACAGCTGATGACGCTGCAGGAATTAGTCTCTCTAATCCTGTAGGTACACTGGCAAGTGAAACGACTGTAGAAGGTGCACTTAACTTTCTAGCAAATCAATTCTTTGTCTCAACAACAGCTCCTACATCAAGTACAACAGACTTGGCTGAAGGAGATTTATTTTATGATACTGATGATAATCAGTTAAAGATTTACCGTGAAACATCGAGTGGAAACTTTGAATTTGTCCCTATAATGATAGGTAACAATTCAGCCGACTCAGACACGGTAGACGCAGGGAGCTTTTAATAGCTCGATAGGAAATAATCATGGCACAAACCATTAAAATCAAAAGAAGTAGTTCCACCGCTGCTCCTACCTCGTTAGGTGCTGGTGAGTTAGCGTATTCTTCTAATTCGCAAAAGCTATTTATAGGTCACCCTAGTAGTTCAGCAGTAACAACAATCGGTGGAGATTTGTATGTTGCAATGCTCGACCATGCACATGGGACTTTAACAGCTAACTCAGCAGTTATTGTTGGCTCAGATAGTAAAATAGATAGAATACTTACTGGGGCTACAGCAATTACAGGTGCTAACAATACATTAGCAACTTCAGCTTCAGCACTTACTTTAAAAACAGTAACAAGTGGCGACATAACAATTTCATCAGCAGGAGCATTAGGATTAAATGCAGCTGGTACAGTAACAGTCACTCATGGAGGTACTTTATCTTTAGCCTCACAATCTAACTCAATCACTATCTTAGATGATAATGCAGCAGCGTTAGATATTAATGAAGGCGGTACTTCTTATATTAAATTAATTACCACAAACGGTAGTGAAGAAATTGAACTTGGCAAGAACGTAGATTTAAATGGTACTTTAGATGTATCAAGTTCTGCAACAGTTAATTCTTTATCTTCTAATGGAGCTATATCAGCTGCTGGTAACTTAACAATTAACACAGACAAATTCACAGTAACAAGCGGAGAAGGTAATACAGCAATCGCAGGTACATTAGCAGTAACTAATAATGCGACTTTCTCTTCAAACTTAGAAGTAGACGGACAGTTAAAAGCAGACGGTAATGTTATTCTTGGAGATAATTCAGGAGATACAGTAACAGTTACTGGTACAGCAACATTCACACAATCAGCTGACTTTGATGGTGGCTTAACAGTCGCAGGCTCACAAACAGTTGATATGGGCGGTAACAAAATAACTAATATTGGTACTCCAGCACAAGCAACTGATGCTACAACTAAAGCATATGTTGATTCTGTAAAACAAGCACTAGATATCAAAGATTCAGTAAGAGTTGGCTCACAGAGTAATTTAAATACAACTTATAATAATGGTACTAGTGGCGTCGGTGCAACACTTACAGCAAGTGGTAATGGTGCGGTTTCTATAGATAGCACTAACTTAACATCTGGAGACAGAGTACTTGTAAAAGCACAGACAGACGGAAAACAAAACGGTATCTACTCTGTAACAACAGTAGGTGATGTTGGAAACCCATACGTTCTTACAAGAACAACAGATGCAGACAGTGCAGCAGAAGTTACTGGTGGTATGTTTACATTTGTTGAAGAAGGTAGTGATGCAGATGCAGGTTTTGTACTTTCAAACATAACTGGCTCAGCTTCCATTGGTACAGATAGTTTAACATTTACACAGTTCTCAGGAGCTGGTAGTGTTACAGCAGGAAACGGTTTAGCAAAATCAGGAAATACATTATCTGTAAATGTAGATAATACTACAATAGAACTTAATTCAGACACAGCAAGATTAAAAGGAGTAAGCGCACTACCAGAAGGTACACTATTATATGGTGCAAATGGTGGTAGCTCTTTTGCTTCTTTATCAATCGGAACATACGACTCTACACACTCTGTAGGACAAGTATTACAAGTAGGAAACAACGGAACAATAACATGGACTAACACATTAGACGGAGGTACTTTCTAAGAATGTCTCACGTTATTAAACCAAAAAGGTCAGAAACAGCATTATCTGTGCCACAGTCAAGCGATTTACAAACACATGAACTTGCTATGAATGTGGCTGACCAAAAGATTTATACAAAGAAAGCAGACGGCTCAATAATAACTATAGCCAGTCATGTACCAGGAGCATTAACAACAGATGACCTAGTAGCTTTCTCGATAGCATTAGGATAAGATTATGGCATCAGCATTTAAAACAGCAACAGGAAATGACATAGGAACAAGTTTATCTACAGTATACACTTGTCCTAGTTCAACAACAACAACGATTATAGGTTTATATCTATGTAATGTTGGCGGCGCAGATATAAATGCTACTGCTCAATTTTATGACGCAAGTACAACTAATCACATCAGTATAGTTCATGGAATAGAAATACCAGCAGGTTCAACACTCGCACCAATTGGTGGAGACGCAAAAGTAGTATTAGAAGCTGGTGATGCAATTAAAGTACAGTCAAACACGTCAAGCTCGATAGACGTAGTTCTATCTTATTTGGAGCAAACATAAAATGCCACTAATCGGTAAATTTTTAGTACAACAAGATTCAATAGGAAACAATAGTGTAGTAGCATCAAAGATAGCTGCAAATGCTATTGGTGCTTCTGAAATAGCAGTTAATGCTATTACCACCTCAGAACTTGCTACAAACTCTGTTGGAGCTGCACAGCTACAAGCTAGTGCGGTAACAGGTGTAGGAGATAACTCAGTAACAAACGCAGGTATATCTGCAAACTCAGTAGATTCAAGTGAGTTAGTAAGTGGTTCTATTGATACTATTCACCTTGGAACAGGACAAGTCACAACAGCCAAAATAGCTGCTAACGCTGTTACTTCCAACGAGATAGCTGCAAACTCAGTAGACACTTCAGAGATAGCAACAAACGCAATCGAAACATTACAGATAGCTGATAATGCTGTAACTACAGACAAGATTGCTGAAAATCAAATAACAACAGCGAGGATTGCCCAAAATGCAGTTACTGCTCATCATATTGCTGATGGGAGTATTACTTCAACACAACTTGGCGCAAACTCAGTAGACTCTAGCGAACTAATAACAGGTAGTATTGACACTATACATATTGGAGCTTTACAAGTAACAGGTGCAAAACTAAGCACAAATTCAGTGAGTACAGCAAAAATAGTTGCTGATAATGTTACTTCAAGTGAAATACACAAGAACGCAAAATCAATTCAAGAATTTGGAACTTATGAATATGATGTAACGGTTGTTACAAAAACTTCCGCACATGGTGACTACGGAAATGGTAGCACTCTAGGATATAAGTTCGAAAGCAAAGAGTCTCCAGTATTAGTATTACAACCTGGGAATACCTATAAATTTAAGCAAGATGACTCGTCAAACGCTAACCATCCTTTCAGATTTTATTTAGAAGCCAATAAAACAACGGCTTATACTACAGGAGTTACAAATAACGGAACAGCAGGAAGTTCAGGTGCATACACAGAAATTGCCGTTACGAGTACTACTCCTCAAATATTGTATTACCAATGTTCAGCACACGCTAACATGGGTTGGACAGCAATAGTAAATAGTTCCAATGTAGGAATTAATAGTGTAGGTTCTACACAAATAGCTGCAAACTCTATTGATAGTTCTGAACTTGTATCAGGTAGCATTGATACTATACATATTGGAGCTTCACAAGTAACAGAAGCAAAAATAGGTACAGGAGCAGTAACTAGTGGAAAAATAGGAGCGGATGCAGTAAGTGGCTCAAAAATTGCAGATGACTCAATAGATTCAGAACATTTAGTAGATGGTAGTATAGATACTGCACATATAGGAAACTTACAAGTAACAGGCGCAAAAATAGCCGCCAATACAATAGCCTTAGCCAATATTGCAGATAACGCAGTAGACGGAACTAAGATAGCACAAAATTCAATCGTTGCAAGACACATACCTACAGCAACAATAACAGCAGACCACTTAGGAGCAAACTCAGTAGATTCAGCAGAGTTAGTAACAGGTAGTATAGATACTATACATTTAGGGGATAATTCAATCACTGCTGCAAAAATAGGTACAGGTGTTATAGATGTAACACATATAGCTGAAAACTCAATAGATAGTTCAGAAATAGCAACTGGTAGTATTGACACAATACATATTGCAGCTAACCAAGTTACTTCAGCAAAAATTGCAACAGACCAAATACTAGCAAGACACATCAATGCAGGTGCTGTAGGTTCAAGCGAACTAGCAGACAATTCAGTAGACAGCGCAGAATTAATCTCTGGCTCTATTGATGCAATACATATAGCAGGCAATGCTGTAACAGGAGCAAAGATAGCCGCAAATGCAGTTGGTAACAGTGAAATATCAGCAAATGCAGTATCAGCTTCTGAACTTAAATCAGATGCATTAGGTGGTCAAACATTCACAGGAAACGTTACACTTTCAGGAAACTTAACAGTAAACGGTACAACAACGACTGTTAACTCTACTACAACTACAATATCTGACCCATTATTAGAATTAGGTACAGGTACAACAGGGTCTCCAAATGGAGACGCTGGTATAGTAATTGAAAGAGGAGATTCAAATAACGCATTTATAGGATTTGATGAAAGTGAAGATAAATTTAAAGTAGGTACAGGCACATTTACAGGTGCTTCAACAGGTGACCTAACAATTACAACAGGTACTATAGTAGCAAATGTAGAAGGCAACGTTACAGGTAACTTAACAGGAACAGCAAGTGCGATTGCAAACAACACAGTAAATGCAAGTAAGATAGTCGCAGGAAGCATAACAGCAAGTGAACTAGCAGCAAACTCAGTAGATTCAGCAGAATTAGTGACAGGTAGCATTGATACTATACACTTAGCAGATGACGCAGTCACTGGTGCCAAAGTAGGCTCAGAAACTATTACAGGGCCAAACATTGCAAATAACGCAATAAATGCTAATAAAATATCAACAGGGTCTATTGATGCTTCTCATATAGCAGACAATGCTGTAGGAGCTGCAGAAATAGCTGGAGGAGCAGTAGGCTCTACACAGTTAGCTTCTGGTGCAGTAATAAGTGCAAAAATAGGAACAAATGCTGTAGACGCTAGTAAGATAGCAGCAAATGCTGTCGGAGCTTCAGAATTAATTACTGGCTCTGTAGGAGCATTACACTTAGCAGCAAACTCTGTAGACAGTTCAGAACTCGTATCAGGCAGTATAGACAGAATACATTTAGCCGCAGACATAGTAGACGGCACAAAAATAGCAGATGATGTTATAAATTCAGAACATTATGTTGCAGGAAGTATAGATAACGAGCATCTAGCAGACGCCTCGGTCACAACAGGAAAAATAGCAGCCAATACTATTGCTACAGGCAATATGGCTGACAACTCAATAGATGCTACTAAACTAGCAACAGACGCTGTACTAGCCAGACATATTGCTTCTAACTCCGTTGATTCAGCAGAGTTAGTAACAGGAAGTATAGATGCTATTCATTTATCAACTGGTTCTGTAACAGAAGCAAAACTTGGTTCTAACTCCGTAACAGTAAACAAAATAGCTTCAGGTGCAGTAACAGAAGAACAAATAGGCACAGGAGCAGTAACAGTAGGTAAATTAGCTGATAACTCTGTATCAGGTGCTAAAATACCAAATGGTACAATAACAGCAGTAGAGATAGCTGATAATGCTATTACTTCTGCAAAAATACCAAACGCTTCTATCACAGCAACACAACTAGCTGCAAACGCAATAAATAGCGTTAGCTTTATACAAGATGGTCTAATTAATACAGCACAATTAGCTGGTAATTCAGTAACAACTGCAAAAATTCAAGACAATGCTATAGACGCCAGTAAAATAGCAGCAAACGCTATTGGGTCAAGTGAGATTGCAAATAACTCTATAACAACTACACAATTATCAAGTGCAGCACTTGGTGGTAAAACAATGACAGGAAGTATTACATTTGGAGGAGATTTAGGGTTTGGTGGAAGCACATCTAATAAAGTAAATGTAGCAGGTAGCATAGGTATTCAAGACACTAATCCACCACAAAAACTTCACATAGACGAAGTAGCTGGTATGGATGTTGGTACAGGAAGTTCATCTGCAACGACAGTATTTACACTAGATAGTTTTGCAACTACTGTATTTAGAACTGCTAAATATGTAGTACAGATTAAAAACACAACAGATTCAGATTATCAAGCATTAGAAATTTTCCTATTCCATGATGGGTCAGATGTATACTTAACACAGTACGCGTCTATCTTTGACAATGGAGCACAAGCAACATTTGACGCAGATGTAAGTGCAGGTAATGTAAGATTAAGAGTAACGCCAGCAAGTGCAGACACAATGGCATACAAGTTCATAAGAACAACAATAGAGGTATAAAATGGGACAAAAATTAGATTTTAACATCGAAGACGCAGGTATCAAGATTGATGGAACACAGGTAGTTGACTCTAGCAGAAACTTTCAAGGAGCGGTCGCATCAGGAAAGATTGGCTCTGGTACTATCGCAAAAGCTAGACTACCTTTTACAATAACAACAACAGCACCAACAAATACTTCAGGAACGAGTGACGGTCATGTATGGTTTGTCTATTCGAGTTAAAAAATGGCAATATATGTTAATGACAATGGTACATTACGTCAGATATCCTTTCTCGCCATCAACGACAATGGCACAATACGAAGGGTTAATGAAGTATACGTAAACGATAGTGGTGCTCTAGAAGGGCCATTTTCTGTCGTTCACGAAACTTCAAGAAATACAGCAACAGCTAGAACTACCATATCAGGTGTACAGGTAACAGCGTTTAATACGACTACTGGATTTGATACAACTCGTGGCACAACAACAACATATAACACAGATAGAGTAACAACATTTGATACGGATAGAGCTACGAATACAAGTAGAAGCACTACTCACAATACGACTACAACATATAATACAACCACTACAACTACAACTCTATTTACAACTACTACAACATTCAATACTACAACTACCTTTACAACTACACAAGGTACTACAACAGTATTTAATACTACAACAGCGTATACAACTACAACCACTTTTTTAACAAGTCACGATACTACTACTACGTATACAACTACTACGACCTTTAATACCGCACGTAGCACTACTACCAACTACAATACAACTACAACATATGTTACAAGTTTTGATACTGTAATTGGTACATCTAGGTCTACAGGATTTACAAACCAGACAGCGTATACAACTACACAAGCAACAAACACTTCTAGAACTACTGTATATAATACATCAACAGCTTATGTAGATAATACAGGATTTACGAATAATACAAGTTATGATACTACACAATCTACTAATACGAGTAGAACAACTTCTAGAGCTTCTAATACAAGTGTAACTACAAGTAGAAATACAAATACATCAAGAGACACAGGATTTACAAACTCTACTTCGTATACAACTACACAAGCAACAAACACTTCTAGAACTACTGTATATGGAACAGCAACAGCATATGTAGACAACACTTCATTTGGTACAACAAGAAATACAAATACAGCTAGAAGTACAAACACAAGTAGAACAACTACACAGTCTACTAACACAAGTAGAAGTACAGGATTTAGTAACAATACAAGTTATGATACTACACAATCTACTAATACGAGTAGAACAACTACACAGTCTACGAATACAAGTAGAAGTACAGGATTTACTAATAATACTTCGTATACAACTACTCAAGCAACAAATACATCTAGAACAACTACACAATCTACAAATACTTCTAGGTCTACAGGATTTACAAACTCTACTTCGTATACAACTACTCAAGCAACAAATACATCGAGAAGTACAACAAGAAGCACAACAAGAAGTACAAATACAAGTAGGTCTACTGCTTATGTAGATAACACCTCTTTTGGAACAAGTAGAAATACAAACACAAGTAGAAGTACTGCATACGTAGATAACACTTCATTTGGTACAACAAGAAATACAAATACAACTAGAGGCACTGCATATGTAGACAACACATCTTTTAGTACTTCATTTACAAACTCTACTTCATTTACAAATAGTACAGCATATGTAGACAACACTTCATTCGGAACAACTAGAGGTACAGGATTTACAAACAGTACAGCTTATGTAGATAACACATCATTTGGTACAAGTAGAGGTACAATTAGAGGTACAAATACTAGTAGGAATACTTCTTATGGAACTACAAGGTCAACTACAGACTCTACTTCATACCTGACTTATTACTACAATAGAATTACTACAGTATACTGGTCTAGCCCAGGAAACTATTATTCCGGCTGGGGTGGTGGTCAGAATAGTGGATATTCTGGAACTTATCAAAGAAGAACAGGTACTTCTGCAAGTTCAGCATTTAGACAAGTAAATACAACTAGAGCAACTGGTGCACGTAATACTTCATATAATACAACTAGGTCTACAGGATTTGCAAATAATACTTCATTTAATACTGCTTACAATACTTCACAAGCAACGAATACAAGTAGAAACACGAATACTTCTAGAAATACTGCTTACAATACTACGCAAGCAACAAATACAAGTAGAAACACAAACACTTCTAGAAACACGAATACATCTAGAACAACTACACAGGCTACAAATACAAGTAGAAATACAGGCTTTACAAACTCTACTTCATATAATACAACACAAGCAACGAATACAAGTAGAAATACTGGGTTTACAAATAGCACAGCATATAATACAACACAAGCCACTAACACAAGTAGAGATACAGGATTTACAAACAACACAAGTTATAACACTTCATTTACAACAGCATATGTAGATAACACTGCATTTGCAACTACAAGAAACACAAATACAGCTAGAACAACAGCATATGTAGATAATACAAGTTTCTCAACAGCATATGTAGATAATACTTCATTCTCAACTACAAGAAGTACAAATACAGCTAGAACAACCGCGTATGTAGATAATACATCATTTACAACAGCTTATGTAGATAATACTTCATTCTCAACTACAAGAAGCACAAATACTTCAAGAACAACAGCGTATGTAGATAATACATCATTTACAACAGCATATGTAGATAATACATCATTTACAAATGAAACTGCATATACAACTACACAAGCAACAAACACTTCTAGAACTACTGAAACAAGTAGAACAACAGCCTATGTAGATAATACAAGTTTTGCAACTACAAGAAATACGAATACTACAAGAACAACCGCATACGTAGATAGTACTAATTTCACTACTGTATTCTTAGTAAATACAAACTATACAACAGCATATGTAGATAATACAGTATTTACAACAAGCAGAAGTACAAATACAAGTAGAAGCACAAATACAAGCAGAGGAACAGAAACTTCAAGAACAACAGCGTATGTAGATAATACATCATTCGGAACTACTAGAAATACAAACACATCAAGAAGTACTGCATATGAAACAGCATACTTAACAAGTAGAGGCTCACAAAGAGTAACAGGAACTTCTAGAGCAACTACTACTACGTTCAATACAGCTAGAGGAACAACTACAAGTAGAGATACAACAACAGTATATGCTACAACTTTAGGAACAATAACCACTAGAGCTACGCAATCTAGTAGAGAAACTACAAGTACATTTAATACTGCTAGAGCAACACTTACTGCAAGAGATACAGCATCAAGCAGAAGTACAGTATCTACATTTGAGACAAATAGGTCTACAACGACATCTAAGTCTACAGCGTATGACACAACAACTACTTTTGAAACTACTAGAACAACAGAATTTGAAACAGGCAAAACAACAACCACAACATTTGCCACAGGTAAGGTAACAGAAACTACTAGAGATACTGACCACCTTACCACAACTACATTTAATACGAGTACCACAGTATTTGAAAGAATAACAGCGTCTCAGGCGGGTACAATCTTTGACACGGAAGTCGCAAGTATAAGCGACTTTAGTGCAAGTTACTGGGACGGTTCAACATGGACAGAATAAATGAAACTAAAGGACAAAGATATAACCCCCAAGTATGTCAACGATAAACTAGAAAGCATCGTTGTAGCACTAATGGACACAATCGTAGAACAAGAAGATAGATTAAAAAATATAGAAACACAATTATTTGAGTTAAAGAATGGAACTAAAAATAAATAAAAGTCCAGTCAAAAAAGATAAATTAGTTCCGATGGCAAGTAATGAGAGTCTTGGAGATAAGGTTACTCACTTTATGAAATCAGGCTCTTGCTATAGACCCGACCATCAAAGAGACGCATTACTAAAGTTCAAACAAAGAGTAATACCAGAGTGGAGAGAAGGTGTTAGATTTGAATATGACGTTTGGTTTAACACAAATGAATTGTTTACAATACGAAAGTGGTTATACACAGATTTTTTAGGTAGAGGAATTTATGTAAAAACAAATTCCATAAAAATTAACGATAAGTTAATGCTATCTATTGCTAATTCAGATATAGAAATTGACGAAGAAAGAATAGAAAAAATACTAAATTGTATAGAAGATAAATACATTTTAGCACAAACACAAGAACATTATGATAAAGTAATTTTTCCACCAGGTAGTAATTTAATATGTAAAGATAGAGTTATACATTGGGGTAGAATGAGAGAATACATAAAACAAGGTTATGTAATAAAACCACATCCTATCACTAATGCACTTTATATGGCTAAATTTAAAAAAGATTTTGGAGCAGATAAAGTATTAAATAAAAAACAAAGTGGGCATGAAATTTTATACAACTGTAAAGAAGTTGCTACAATGCCAAACAGTGAAATGGGCATAGTAGCATTATTATTAAACAAAAAACTTGGTATGATAAGTCATACTAAAAAAGAAAGAGAAAAGAATTTATTAACATACGAAAGCATTTACCATGCAGTATCTGGGACAAAAGCCTCGCATACTATACGTAAGATTCTATCAGCAAAAAATTCAGGAATCATATTTGATTTTGATGACGATGCTGAAGAAAGACTTGAAAGGTTTATAAATAATTTTTGGGAATATAAAAAACAAGATGATTGAGATAGTACATACATACATAAAAGATTTTAGTTTATTTACACTTGCTTCTCTGATTGAGAAAGACGAGGACTTTCGCTTGCATTTATTTATTCACGAAGATGACTGGGATAAAAGTGTAGTAGAGTGGGTAATAAGTAATATAGAAAACGTAAAAGTATATCAAAGTTTCTGGAAAGGTGAAGAACAAGCTAGAGCTATAAGATACTTAAAAGAGTATTGGAAAGATAAAGGCGGACTAAACAAAAGAGTTATGTACGCAGGTGGTGCAAGAATATTCTTAAGAAATAATTGGAAAAACGAATTACCTGATAATAAATACTTTGATGATAAATTTGTTTTATATAGCCATAATCATGTCTATAAAGACCATCCTACTTATAAAAAGTACTATGATATTTTAGGTTGGAAAAGTCAAATGTTTGAAGAAGAGCATGTAGGTAGAAAAGAAACTGTAAGTAAAGGTATGGTTGACCCCCAGTTCTTTATTATAAATTGGGATAAAATGGTTACTTTCGATGAAAAATTACTATTTGCAAGAGGTCAGACTAATAGAATCAATCCTGTACTCTATCCACATCATATAGATAGAAGAGTTATGGGTAGTTGGAATCAGTCTTTCTTTGAGAAGTTTCATTACAGAGGAAAAGCAATGCCAGTTTATGTAAACGGTAAAAATGATAAACTTCTTACTTACGAAGCACTAAATACAAAAGACTTTATTAATCACAATGTAATTATGAGAAAAGCATTTAGTGTCCATGTAAAACCAGAGTGGTTACTTAAAAAATATGAGTATCTACCTGCAGGAGTACAATTAGGAATACCTTGGGATTTGTGGACTGCACAGATACCGAACATACCTGTAAATTTAAGAAATGCTAGACTCAACGAACTTCTATTATTTAAATCAAATAAACAGAAACAAGTATCAAGAAAATTAATTGAAGTCGGATATAAACTAGGAAAAATCTAAGAACTCTTCGTTCAAGTCAGATAAGATTTTCCATTTCAACTTACCTTCCTTTGCCCATTTTTGCACAAGTGGTTTTTCCATAATATTATGCGGACTAGCCTCTTGTGAATTGTGTGGTAGATGCCAACTTGCAGGGTAATCATTGCCACTTTTAAAAGGTAATTTTTTAGAGAAAAAGTCAAAGCCAATTAGAGTAATTGACTTAGGATTGGTTTTAGTAAGAAAAAATAATATACCTAAGAAACCTGCACTCGGTCTATTTCCCATCTTCACATTATTCTTTGCCCCTACCATTTTATAAATATTTTTTAATTCGTCATCATCGAACATAGTCTCATATTCAAACTCAGGTTTCATTTCTTTAGGTTTTATATCCAAGTGTATTCTGCAACGATTGAATAATTTATACGCGGTTGGAAAATGTTTATGTTTAATCATACGAAGCCACCCTGTAATCCATATATCTGTGCGAGTGCCCATATTCTTAGGGTGTTTATCAGGTATACCATTTCCAAATCGTACAATTGTATCAAACTTTTCTATGTACTCCCCATACTCATGCTCCAACATTTCCACTGAATTTCCCACAAGTATAATATTTTTATCTTCTGTTAACTTTTGTAAAGTGTCATCCATTTTGCTGTGTACTCCGAACACTCGTTTATATTTAACCAAGGCCCGCCGTCTGTATAGTGGAGTGCTTTTGGTCTCTTGAATTTGTAATAATTTACCATGGCATTATACTGCGCAGGAAGTTCCCCTATACTATCTGCCCAATGTAACTCATGCAATGCACCCGCTGGGGCTTGGTTTACATAATCATAAGTAAGTTCTTTACACTTAGGATTATTGAAAAGCATAAGACTTGACCAGTATTTTCTAGGATAAGCATGGTTTTTCTTGTTTTTCATTTTCTTAGGTTTGACGAGGAAACTAGGATGTTTTACCACATGAACTGTATGTTCATCGGAAAAATAATCCATAACTTCTTCAGGGTCACAGAGCCATAAGAAATCTCCATCACAGAATAAAGCTTCCCCTTCGTAGTCACAGAGCTGTGGTACTAGAAAACGAGTAAAGGCAAACTCTGTACTCTCGTTCTGAAAAGGACGAGTATATTCGGATATTTCCGATTTTTTGAGTGGTATGATTTCATGATTGGAATTGTAACGATTTATGCTTTTTGCACAGACGTCAAACATTTGTGGGTATGCAGATTCATAACCTATAAAGATTTTCATGATTTTGGATAAAGTTGTGCTACTTCTTGAGGAGTAGCGTGGTGAAAGTAAGGTCTAGAGTTTTTAAAGTAGCCTTTAGGAAACTTGACCATAGCATTAGGACTTAGGCCTAAAACTTCTAATAATTGTTTTTTGTTTTCTTTTTGTTGTTCTATTATTTGCAATACTACTCCAGATTCCGTAGACGCATAATACTCACACATTCTTATATTATCTATTAATTCCATAGCTTTATCACTTGGTTTATCGTATTGGGGTTTGTCTTCCCATCTTTCATCCCATTTCTTTAAATTAAAATCAAGAGGAAACTGGGGTCTTGCAGGTATTATGTTATCTTTTTTCCACTTACTTGGTAAACAATTATTTACAGGTAGCGGAATAGCATGTAACTCTCCTTTTTGTTCCATTTCTTTTAATTTTATATTTATTAAACGTACCCAAGTATAGTCTGTCTGATTAAGAGTAATTCCTAGCATAGCTCCTAAATCGTCTCCGTCCGCTTTTATACAGTCATAAAGATAAGTCATATTTTCTTTTAGTTCATCTACTAGTTCAGTATGTATTCTTCCTTGAAAATGTGCATTTTTAAGTTGTAAATATACTAAAGTATCTTCTCCTACAGGTACATTACTAGGAAAATGACATTCTTTTGCTGCTGCTTTGGAAAACAATACAGGTCTACAATGAGATTCTGCAAAATCGTTATCATATATTTTATATCTTTCATAATACTTATAGACATAATATAAATTTTCTTTTGTATGTTTCAAACAATCTTCTACATATAGTTCTAGGTCTCCATACTTTTCTTCATAATAATCTTTTAAATGGTGTGCGTACACTTCTCCCATTAAATGACTTCTACGTATATGCATTTCAGTATCTAAATCTGTGGGGAGTCCCATAAGATTAATCCATATTCTTTGACCAAAAATGGTGATTAGTTGGGATTGTTGTTTATATAGACATAAACTATCGGGGGTGTTATCTTGGTTTACAACATTTTTATAATAAGCATAGCCATATTTAGTGATATAATCATCACCATCTACAGCTACCATATAATCATCTTTACTTTTTAAAAACAAATCCAAGACACTATTCTTTCCAGTCGCAGGTGTACCATCAGATTCTGTACGAATCCATGGTATGCCTTGCGATTCACACCAGTTGCTACATTGTTTATAGAAAACATCATTAGTAGTATTTATAACTACCATAGCTTCCTTAGGTTGTATTCCTGAGTAAGAAAAGTGTCTTTGAACCTTGTGTAAAGTATGAGTTACTAATATATAAAATCTAAGATTCTTTTGCATCTTCTTTAAGTTGTGTACCTAAATCATTTATATATGCTTGTCTCGCTGTTTGGCAAATAGCCATCATGTGCTTTGCTCTATCTAACTCTATATCACATTGACTTATAGCTAGTAGAATAAGCCTTTGGTTTTCTGCCATATCATCAGTATAATACGTTACACCATCGATTTCTATGGACTCTGGTAAATTATTCATTATTTAAATATATCCTGCCAATTGCCTTGTGTACTAGCCTTAGCATACTCAGTAGCACGGTTTTCAAAAAAGTTGGTATGCTCAACTGCATTTACTTGCATATCAATCCAAGGAAGTGGATTAACTGTACTATGGAATATTGCTTTCATACCAAGACCTAATAATCGTCTATCGGCGATGTATCTTATGTATTCTTTCACTTCTTTTGCTGTTAAATCTTTGATATCTGCTTTATCAAAACAAACATCAATAAACTTATCTTCTAATTCAACAACGCGCTCTGCTGCACAATATATCTCATATTTTAGTTTATCTGTCCATATTTCTGGATTTTCTGCAATGAAAGCCCTAAAGAGTTTTGATAATCCTTCAACGTGAAGTGACTCGTCTCTTATAGACCATGTTACTATCTGCCCCATACCTTTCATAAGATTATGTCTTGGATAGTTTAAAAGGATAGCAAAACTACTAAATAGTTGTACTCCTTCTGTAAAACCACTATAGACTGCCATTGTCTTTGCAATCTCGTGTGGGTTTGACATATTAAAATCAGTTAAATACTCATGCTTTTCTGCCATAGCTTGTATTTCAAAAAACTCTGTGTATTGGTCATCTGATTTTCCTAATGTCTCCAGCAATAAAGAATACGCTTCTTGGTGTACTGCTTCCATAGCAGCATAACTTACTAGCATCATTCTTATTTCTGGTACTTTAAATGTTGGAAGATAATGCTTTGCATATCCACAACATACATCTACATCGGCTTGTGTAAAAAACTTAAATATGTTATCTATAAGTTTCCTCTCGCCTTCTGATAGTTTTACATTATAATCTTTGATGTCATCTTGGAGTGGCACTTCTTCAGGTAGCCAATGCATTTGTTGTTGTTTTTTGTAAAACTCAAATGCCCAAGGATAATCAAAAGGTTTATAATAATCTCTTTCTTCTAATAGTTTGCTCATTTATCCCTCGCAACTTAGACAATCTGATTGTTCAAAGATTATCTCTCTTTTAGCCTGAGAAGATACATTATCGGCACGTCCGATAGCTTCACTTCTTAGGTAATATAATGTTTTTAAGTTCTTTGCCCATGCTAACATATGTACATTGTGCAAATCCCCTTTATTTACATCAGGTGGAAAGAATAGATTCACACTTTGAGACTGACAAATAAATTCTTGTCTGACTGAAGCGTGTTCCACTACCCATGCCTGGTTGATTTCAACTGCTGTTTTGAATACATCTTTCTCCCACTCGTCTAGTATATCTAAGTGCTGAACACTTCCTTTGTTCGCAACTATACTAGACCATGTTTCATCATACAGTTCAGGAGTAACTTTTTCTTTGATGATTGCATCTAAGTACTTGTTCTTTACTAGGTTACTTCCTGTTTTTGTTTTCTGTGTATAAGCATTGGCTCTAAATGGCTCAATACTTGGACTTGTGTTTCCACAAATAATACTAGAACTAGCATTAGGAGCAATCGCTAATAGATGAGCATTTCTTACTGTGCAAGAATCATCATCTGGACAAGCGCCTCTTTCTGCTGCTAGTTTTCTGGTTTCGTTGTCTGCGTGTCTTTTTATAAACGCAAACATCTCTAAATTAGTACCGCCTGCCATAGCACTCTCAAATGGAATACCATTCTTTTGCAGGTATGCATGAAACCCCATAGCGCCAAGTCCAATGCTTCTCTCCCTGTAAGCACTAAACTTAGCTTTATCTAATTGGCTAGGTGCATTTTCAATAAAGTATGTTAATACATTATCTAACATCCTAACTAAGTCAGGGATAAAAGAAGGGTGATTTTTCCATTCATCATAATACTCTAAATTTACACTAGAAAGACAACATACTGCTGTTCTTTCCTCATTAGTAGCAAGAGTAATTTCGCTACATAAATTAGAGTGATGTACTTGTAACCCCTTTCTTTTTTGAAACTCAGGTAATCCATTTTGCACTGCATCTTCATACATTACATAGGGCTCTCCTGTTTCTATTCTATTTTGTAATATCTTTACCCATAAGGCTCTAGCAGATACTACTTTTTTTACTTCTTTTGAATGTGGGTCAATTAATTCCCAAGAGTCATCAAAGCCTTCTTCTTTACTTGCTCTATGAATTAGTTCCATAAAAGCATCAGGTATAACAATACCATGATGCAGATTAGTGAACTTCCTATTAACATCTCCACCAGTGGGTTTTCTTCCATCTAAGAACTCCTCTATTTCTGGGTGACTAATATGTAGATACGCTGCATAACTTCCTCTTCTTGTAACCCCTTGTGAGAAAGCAAGCATTTCTGCATCTACCACTTTCATGAATGGTATCACACCAGTCGATTCAGACCCTTTAGAAGTTTTACTTCCCATAGACCTAACATCAGACCAATGTCCTCCGATACCACCACCGAAAGAACTTAAGAACGCATTTTCTGTAAAATGGTCTGTTATTCCTTCTCTACTATCGTCTACATAGTTCAAAAAACAACTAATGGGAAGTCCTCTGCGAGTACCTCCATTTGATAATACAGGCGTAGCAAACATAAACCATAGTTTACTTACATAATCATATAACCTTTGTGCATGGTCGTCATCATCTGCAAAAGCCATTGCAGCACGAGCAAAAGCTTCTTGTGGTGAAGTTTCATCACCTACCATATATCTATCTTTTAGAGTTGCTAATGCAAAATCATCTAAAAGTTTGTCTTTACTAAAATCAATTTTTACTGACATAATCTTCTACTAATCCTATAATTTCTTCTGCATGACCTAAGACAGCACCGTCTACGTCATAAGTTAAATCCATGAGTTTAATACCAATCTCTAGTCCTTCTTCTCCGAACTCATTTAAGTTCTGAATGAATTTGTACTTTCCTTCCATTGGCAAACTCGCCATAATATCAAAGATATCTCCATACTGTTGTATAATCTGTGTGGCTCTTTTAGGCCCGATTCCATCAACACCAGGAACGTTATCTCCTTTATCTCCAGTTAAGCACTTATATGTTAAAAAGTACTCAGGGTCAAAGTCATAATGCTCGTCCCAATTTAGGAGTGTTGTTTCTTTTCTGGTAACTGTAGAAAATCTACTTATATTACCATCGACTAGTAAATCCCAGTCTCTATCTGAAGATATCATCCAAATCTCATCGAGACCTAACTCTTCTCTGTTTTGACAAATAAGAGCTGCAATATCATCAGCTTCTACTCCAGGATATTTAAGCGTAAGATATCCCTTACGCTTTAACGCACTTAAAGTAGTTGAAAATTCTGCTAAGAACATTTCAAATTCTTTTGCTTCTTTTTCTGTTTGTTCTGCATATCGTTCTTTACGATTTGCTTTATACTCTGGATAGATTTCCTTACGATAGTTACTACCGCCGTCGCCTAAAACGACTATCTCTCCACAGTTATAGGACTTTGCCAAAGACTGAACAGTTCTTACATAATCATGCTCGAAGTCAGTATTACCTTGGTGTTTCCATCGAAAAGCCAGATTGAGTCCATCAACAATCAATAAGTTCCCATTCGGGGTCGGCTTTCCATGGTTCATAAATTGTATCGCCATTTGTAAATTCCATGTTTTGTGTTTCTAAAAATTTATCAGCTAAAGTTACATAGCAACCTAGCCAATTAAAGTACATATGTTTTTTGTAAAGTGGCTTTCTTGTCGTTGCCACATACCATTGTGAGTGGTTTTCTTTGAAGAACAATATAGGTTCTTGTTTCATTTGCTCAGCTTGTTTCACTATCTTACTCCACCAGTTTACAAATTTATTACTTTTTTGTGTAAACATTTTGTGGTTAAAAGACATATCTCTATAGAACTTTACTTCTATAGCAAACAAGTTTTCTTTGTGTGCTACCATTAAGTCGCCTTTTATCTTACCACTACCTGAGCCTGGGGTTTGTACAAAAGCTTCTCCTGTATATCTGTGTAACATTTCTGCTACTTTTATTTCTGCGTTATTACCTTTCTGTCTACCATTAACCAATTAACTTCTCCAGTTCTATGTAGCCGCCAATGTGCTTATCGTCTACAAGTATTTGTGGGAATGTCCTAGCACCAGGAAATAGTTCTCTAACATCAGACGCAGAAAAATCTTTGCCAATCATTTTATATGACACCTCTGTTACTTCATCTACATGGTCAGCTAAAAACTTAGCCTTCTTGCAATAAGTACAATTTGGTATACTATAAATTTCTACTTTCATTTTTTCTCCATAAGATATATATTATAACAGAAAATAAGTTTCATGTCAAGATATACTTTTGTGTTGCTATTCAAGATAACTAATGTTATCCTCTTTTGTTATTTCTATTTTCTCTAGTAGAGGGTGTGTCCAACCATGTGATACCATATAAGTATTTAAGGTTTCTTCTTTTAATAACACTTCTACTACTTTTTCTTTTCCGACTTCGTCTAACGCCTGGTTTACTTCGTCAAGGAAAAGAACATTAATTTGACTTCTACTAATTGAAGTCATTAACTTCCTAATTGATACTAGTGTTGCAATATTTACTCTGGCTAACTCGCCGCTAGAAAGAGCAAGGATGTCAATAATATTGCCATTGTCTGAGACTTCCACATTTAATTTATCATTCTCCACTACAAAATTGATGGCAAATCTACCATCACTAAACTCTGCTAGATATTCGTTTGTGAGAATCTCTAACTCTTTTACTAAACTTTCTATCTTGTACGCGAGGAGTCCATTGGTTGAGAACGCTTTTTTAAGTGTTTCAAGTACCGCCAGTTTTGTTTCTGCACTCTTAAGTTTAGACTCGCTGTTACTAAGGTCGCTCTCAAACTGTTCCGTTTGTTCAAGAATAATTCCAATTCTTGTGTTATGTCTTTCAATTTTTTCATTCTCATCTATTACCTCTTGAAAAGTTTCCCTAGCAGTGGTAATCTTTGTACGAAGTTCCGAAATCTGCTCTTGGAGTTGTTCTGCATTGAGGACTTTAGTTGGGAGTTCCCTGTCAATGTCCCTGTAGAGAGTTTCCCAAGTCTCGATGTCTTTCTTTGCTTTCCTATGTATCTCATTATCTGCCTCTGCCTCTTCTAAATTTTGTCTATCTTTTGCTGCGAATTGTTGTGTTTGTTCAACTCTTTCTGAATGTTCAGCAATCATTCTATTTACAAAGTCAATATCAATCGCACCTTCACAAGTTGGACACTCCATGTTTTCCATACCCGCTAGGTCTTGATATTTCTTCAACATTTGTTGTTCATGCATTTCTTCAGCACGCCACGTTCCTAAACCCTCCAATATAACTTTGGTATCTTTCAACTCAGGATGTAAAGCCATAAGTCTTTTGGCTTCGTGCAAATCTATTGAGTTTAACTGTTGTTTCAGATTTTCATTTAAATTTATATTTTTATTCTTTTCCGAGATATTTGCAAACTCTACTTGTAAAGAACGTAAAGATTCTTCATCTTTTTCATTAATTTTTGGTAAAATTTTCTTTTCGAGTATGGAACTATCTTCGAGAATATTGTCTGTCAACCATTTTTGAATAGTTGCAATTTTGGCTTCCTCTGTTGTTACCATACTAGATACGTTACGTACAGCTTCTTTAAAAACTTCAAAGTATGAAACATAATCGTCTAGTTTTAATAGGTCGATTAAGAACTTTTTACGGTTTGTATCTGTTGCTGTTAAAAATTGTAATGATGCATTAGTATTCTGATACACTAATTGACTAAACGTTTTAAAGTCTATACCTAAAATATCTCCTAGTGTTTTATAGGTATTAGACGCAGTGTGAGAAGATATATCCTCTCCATTTTTAGTTAATTTGCATTTGAGATTTGTACGCCTACTAACAGCAATATTATATAAATCACTGTCGACACTAAACTCAAGGCTAATATCATATCCTTTGTTAACATATCTGTTCGCTATATCTGCCTTCTTAACATTTTTACTATTTTTGTTAAATAAGACTTCCTCTAATATAAGGGGTATAGAGGATTTACCCACGCCGTTTGTTCCGACTAACTGTGTAAGAGTTGCATCTGATAAATTCAACTCATTACCTTCTCCGTACGAGAAGCAATTATCCCACTTCAGCTTCTGAAGAATAATCATTAAACACTCCTATAATTTGTCTAACTTTTTCATCATCAAGCGATAATATTTCTTGTAAATATTTTATAAGCTCTTCTGACATAGTTAAATCTCCGCTCAAATCTAATCTAGCATCAACTTCTCTACGTACTACTTTTTTGTCAAGAAGGTCTGAGTTTTTAACTTTTGCTAAATCTTGTACATCTCCTGTGACTTCATAAATAGTATGGTGAAAGTCAGTTTGTTCCATATCCGCTGGGTCTTCGATAGTCTTACGAATTAGTTGTGGTAAATCAAATTCATACCATGTCCAATCCCAGTTATCGTCTATTATTAAGTACCCAGTTTTTACAATATTTCTATGAAATGATGTTGTCATTGGACTGCCAGGATATACAATGTTTCGTTGAGTATTCTCGTGAGCATGTAAATCTCCTGCGTACACTTCCTTAAACTTATCAAATCTTTCTAGTTCTACTTCGGGCATAACATGAGGAGGTATCTCACCTCTTACATGAGTAAATAAATAGTCTGCATCTATCATTTCTATACTTTTCTTTTTATGCAAGTCTGCATAAGGTAAGATTGCCCAATCATCCTCATAGTAAGTTTCTGTTATAACTTTTACTAGAGGATTTAATTCATTTGTTACTCTCTTTAAATTATCAAAGAAAGTTTTATTTTTTCTAGTGGCTTCATGGTTGCCATCATAGATAATTGTTCTTACTTTTGTTCTTTTTACAAAATCAAAGTACAAAGTAAGCTCATCCATAGAAGGGACTCGGTCAAACAAGTCCCCGCCTATGATGTGAAGATTAACTTCATGATTATCTACAGCTTCCTGCACTTGTTCAAAGAACATTTGATAACGAGAGCAAGCCCACGCTACTGGTACGTTCTTTTGTCCTAATTTAATATGCCAATCTGCTGTAAATAAAATCATCCTAATAGTTCATCCCCAGGTGTCCATTCACACCCTGTTAATCCACCTGCTTTAATGCCTTGTAAAGTTCTAAGAACTTCATGAGCATTTCTGCCTGTGTCAAGTGCGTTAACACTTACATGTTGTATTATATCATTTCTGTCTATAATATAAGTAGCTCTAAAACATACTCCTACTTCTTCGTGAACTATTCCTAGTTTAGAAGATAGTCCTAAGCCGCAATCTGCCGCTAAGGAATGTTGTATATTTCCTATAAGTTCATTGTCTTGTTTCCAAGCTAATTTACAAAACTCATTATCACCACTAATACCAATAACATTAGCTTCTTCTACTAATATATCCATTCCAGCAATTTCTGTTGGACATATAAAAGTAAAGTCTTTTGGATAGAAGTATATAACTGTGTAATCTTTTTTCAAAGGTTCGTACTGTTCTGTGACAGATACTTGTACAAAGTTATTATCTTTGTCTACACCCTGCAGTGTAAAGGCAGGGAACTTCTCTCCTACTCCAATCATGATACGTCAAACTCCTCTGATACTTCGCTAGGTGTTTCACTACCAGAATCGTTAACTCTTCTTAGTAGTTCTAACTGAGCGTCTGCTGTTGGTCTAACAAGAATTTCGTCCATAGACTTAAGTCCTGAAGTTAATTCTTTTTCCCAATCTTCAAGTTCTCTTGGTTTACACTTTAGAACTTGTAATTGATACTCGACATTAAATACCTGCGGACCAGTTTTCTTTCTTTTGAAATGAATGTCATAACCAGTAACTGGGTCTGTTGGGTCACCCAACTCTTCCATAGCTACTATAACTTGGTCGAACAACTTTCTTTTTAAATTAAGAACTTTTACAGATTTATCAGCGTAGTCTATGCACTGAACGGCATAAGACCATCCACATTTTAAATCAGGGTAAAAGTCTCGAACATGGTCATGTTCTACATTGTTGAATGTTTCAGAGTTTCTGTCAAAAGATAAGCACTCCATAGGAATGTTTTTGCCATTTTCTCCTTTAATCCAGTACACATATCTAGGAAGTAAGTCTCCTACCAGTCTTACGTGGTGGTCTTCTCTACCTGCGTAGTTATATGTTTCTATTTTGTTTTTTTGGGCTGAGCCCTTGGTTTGGTTGAATCCAATTGCCATTTTATTTCTCCATTGTCTCCTCGAATAAAAAGTGTACCCTTCCATCTTTTAACTCAAGCAGTCTGTTATTATTTATAATTTCCTCACTAACTTCACAGTCAAAGAGGTCTAGTGTGGTGTCTTTTGTGCGGACATAGTCGTAATAGTTGCGGAATGATGCGACACCTGCATACTCCACAACCTCTCTATCACTCAATGCCCTTCCTCGTTCTAGCAAATCCTTTGGGTTTAGGATGAAGCTAGAGCCTCCGAATTTATGCTTATAAAACTTAAATGTTTTATCGTAATAATTTTTTGGTTGAATCTTGTAAGTAATGATTCTAAGTATCTGAATCATATCATCAACATTTCCGTTGCTTACTCTTATTATCTTATTCCAATTAAATAGTAACATATTATAACAAATTTTTAAGCGCGTGTCAAGAACTATTTTTCTGAGCTTTTTCAGCTTTAGCCTTTTGCATTTTTATTATAGTTTCCTCGTCAACTGTAGCATGAACATCGGCTTGCGCCATTCTTGCTATGCTACCTTTAAATACGTAACTACCACAATGCATTAGCTCTATCATAGGTAATGCCCATATGTCCATACCTAGATTTCTACAATACTCGGAGAACATGTAGTCTTCCGATAGATACCTGTTTTGGTCATTTATAATACAATCAAAGAAAGCATGAATCTTCTCATTTAAAGCAAACTCTCCTTCTCTTAAATGGTCAGGAGTATATAGTAACTCGGGGTGAGCTTCTGCATACTCTTCAAAAACACTTCTTTCTATTAACATAAATCCAGTAGCACCTTCTTTAATTTTTACTGGTTCATTGATAGGTGCTCTTCCATCAGGGTACTCATCAGGTAACGGATTAAATACCATATCCCCTCCTAATCTTTCTAGTTCCCATGGTTTTTCATCATACTCTCCTGACTTTGCTGCTTTCAATACTTTCTCCCAAGCAATAGTTTTCTTAGGATATAATGCACACATAATTCTATATAGTTCTGGTTTTTCTGTTACAATATGTAACATATACATCAAGTCCATTGCGCTCCAATGTATATCGCTATCTATAAAAAGTAAATGCGTAGCATCTGATTTTAAAAAGTTTGCTACACAATAATTCCTTGCTCTAGTAATTAAAGATTCATTAAACAAATAATAAATCTGAATAGGTATTCCGTACTGCATTGCTACATTTGTTGTGTCCATTAAAGATTTTGTGTATAGACCATGACACATACCTCCATACATTGGAGTTGCAAGAAATATCTTCATCTGCCTCATTTTTTCTAAGTTAAGTTGTACTTCTACACTCATAATATTTTTACCTCGTAATCTTGTTTTATATAGTAGCCCATTCTAGCATTTGCTTGTCGAGCTGCTGTTTTTCCTTTTAAATGTATATCAACCACTACTGGTTGTTGTTTTCCTTCTTTATCTCTTATAACCCTACCAATTAACTGTGTAAGAAGGGGGTCATTATTGACTGGAGTACCTAGTACTAGGCAACTCAAATCATTCAAAGATATGCCTTCAGAAAAGATTGACTGTGTTCCAAATAAAATATTTTTATCTTCTTTTATTAGTTGCATAGTATTTTCTCTTTCTTCAAAATCCATATCTCCAGTGATTGATACTGCATTATCCCCGCACAATCTTGCACAGGCTTTTAGAAATGCAACTCTATCTGATACTACTAATACTTTGTGCCCTAGTGCTGCATACTTTGATGCAATCAGAGCTACGCTATGTACATATTCTTCATTGTACGCTAGATGATTTATACGTTCTGCCCATGGAGTATACGCCCCATCAAGAAATATTACATCTGACTTTACAATATGAATCTTTGGTATTAAATAGTTCTCTTTAGGCGGTTTAAATACATTGTGCCCAAAGTAATCTCTAAACACCACATGACGCCCATCTTTTCGTTCTAGTGTTCCTGTGAGGCCTATCTTATAACGAGCAGGCATTTCATCTACAATTCGTGTAAAAGTTGGACTGCTGACGTGGTGCATTTCATCTAAAATAACTGTCCCGAATATCTTTTTAATGTCAGTCATTTTTCGGTATAAACTCTGAATATTCCCAATAACTATAGGAGCATTAGTGTTAAAGTCTCCACTACCTATTCTGCCTGGTTTAATTCCAAAGCATTTTTCTACCTCTTTTTCCCACTGATTTCTTAAGTTAGTTGTGTGGGTAACAACTAATGTTTTCTGACCAAGCTTCGCTGCGATAGCTAAACCTGTAAATGTCTTGCCCCAACTTACCCATGCGTTTACTATAGCATTGTCATCTATCTCGTCATGAACCGCTTTTTGGGAAGGTCGTAAATCAAACTTAAAATCTGCATGTTCTGTTGGTGAGGTAACACGCTTATCGATTACTTCGTAATCATCTGGTATTAAATCCACTCTTCCAATAGGTATGGAGATTAAACCTTCTTTTATGTATCTAATTGTTTTAAATACTAAAGGAGGGTCTTGAGGCATACGAGCAGGAATTGTATAAGTAAGTTCCTTCTCGATAGAATTATGTGTTTCTTTATTTACTTCTAAATATATTCTGTTACTAAGAACTGCTTTCATGTATCTTATTTCTCAAATTCGTACTAGAAAAAGAGTGCTGTCTACTTGTGTAAAAAATCTCATGCAGTCCTTTGCCTGTAAAATGTCTGTCGACATAATCCTCTCCGACAAATCGAAGATGTATTTCTGTAGCCTCTAGTAAGTCTAGTAGACTTTGTTCTGTATCATATGGAATAATTTCGTCTATGTACTTCACTGCTCGTAGTTGTATATATCTTTCAAATACAGATTGAACAGGTATATTCTTTTCTTGTCTATCTAGACTAGGGTCTGTCTGTAATCCTACTATTAAATAGTCGCAGTTTTCTTTTGCTTCTTTGAGCATTACTATATGCCCTGCATGAAGTAAGTCAAAGGCTCCACAAGTAAATCCTATTGATAACTTTTCAGTGTTTCCCAATCTTGATTCCTCCATTTTTGTTGTAATTTTTTTATATTATTGTTCCAAGGACTTGACCACCCTGTTTTTTGTTTTCTGTTTCGTACATGCTCAGGCAACATATCACCTAGTAAATCTCTTAAAATATACTTATATGTTCCTTTAGGATAATCGGGGTGTGTTTTGAACTTAATTTCTCCATCTTGCTCAAATATCCATCTTACAAAATCTTGTTGTAAAAATACAGGTCTTGACTCCATACCAAACATACCACAGGTCTGGTCAGCTGCAAGTACGTTTTGTTCTGATGTTACTAATAAATCATAAAATAAACCATTATTCCAGTGGTCTGTTTTATGCCATATTTTATTCGGAGTCCAGTTCATCTTTTCTGCTCTTTTTACTGTCTCATCATCGTACCCTTCTTCAAATCTTTTGTCGTGATGATAATATCCTGTGAATAACTCGTCTGCACTATCTCCTGTAAGTATGACCTTACACCCATCTTCAGAAGCAGTCTTTGCTAATAAAAATCTAGGTGCTTGTCTTAGTCTATCAGTCCAAGGAAAGTGAGTATAATTCATCCACATCTTACCATAATGCTCTACATTTTCTTCATGTAGAGTTGCAACTTTATATGGTATATTCCATTCTTTGCAAGTCTGTATCGCCATCTTAGATTCATTTCTAAAAGTATTATGGTCTTGTATAGACCCTTTCTTTTCATCATATGCCAATATATAAGCTGTAAGGTCTAATCCCATATCTTTTACAGCTGCCAAAGCAAACGTACTATCTAGTCCGCCACTTAAAAATATTCCTGTTTTTTGTTTATTCTTAGCAATAGATTGTATACTTGTTATTAATTTTTCTCTAACTCTTTCCTTTTTAAATCTTCTAGATTCTATTCTATAATAATCCCATAAATTTTTATGTACTCTTTCTCCTGGATTATTTAAGTCAAACTTAAAGGTCTGACCAGGTGCTACTTTCCAAGTATTTTGGTACGGACAACTTGTTCCCTGCCATATAGGATTAAACAAGAAAGAAGGTTTGTGTTTTTCATCAACTTTTTTATGTACCATACTTCTTAAACTTGTACTAAACATCCACTCTGTTGGAGATAGCATTTGAAACCATAGAGGCTTAGCACCAAAGTGGTCTCTTGTTACTAGTAGTTCGTTCTTCTCTATATTTAGATATGCAACTGCGCCATGCCAATTATTATACTCTAAGAAACGTATGCCATATCTATCCATACCTTCTCCTAGCCAAGCAGTATCATTCTCTATTGGACAGTTATACATTTCGCCATTGAATACTAATACATTTCCTTTCTTTGTTGTGTAAGGCTGTATTGTTTTACTACCATTTATATCTAGCAAAACATGTCCCATTTCTAATCCTTGACCTTTCCACATAGAAACCGCGTCAGGGCCTCGATGCCTTTGTCTGATAAGTGCTTCTCTAACTACACCTGATTTATTTGATACTACGAATCCGCACATTAGTCAATGTCCACCATGGTTTTCCATTCTAGTATTGTCGTAAGGAGTAAGTCTTCCCATTTCTGAAACTCTACATCCCATACTATAAGTCTATCTCCAGACTGTCTAGATATATGATTAGGTAAAGGTAAATAGTTTTTAGAAAGAGTGTACTCTCTATTGTATATTTCTCCACTTTTTAGAGATTCAAAAGTTATCAAAACTATACTACTCTCTAATTTCTTTTTTAATTTTTCAATGTCTACCATATTATTCTCCAGGTGGCCAATCGGGCCAGCATCGACCCATAGGGTCAGTTATTAATTCTTCTCTTTTAAATGTAAGCCAACGAGGCTCTTCATATCCTGGTGGTTTTTCGTACCAAATATCAAATGCCATACTGATTCTGTGTGTTTTTGTTTTATTCACAGGAACTGCGTGAGGGAATCTACAATCAAAAAATGTTAATGTACCTGGTGTATTTTCTACTGTACCTATTCCTTCATACCAAGTACCTGGTTTTGTATTTCCTGATATAAATAAGTTTGCGGCATAAAATTTATTGTGACTTTTCATTCCTGCATGAACATGTTTACTTAATTTTTCCCCTTCTCTTACTATGTTACACCAACATTGAATATACAATTCATTATAAGATTCTAGTGCTTTCATATTAAAAAATCTATCAGGTAAGTCTAATGAAGCAACTGCATCATTTTGTAACCAGTTATATACATGATACTGACTTGTAAGTGCAGGATAAAATCTATGTATATTATCATTTGGTATACCTAATATTTGGTCTTCGTCTCTTTCAATGACTTCTTCTAGTCTTTGTACTTCATAAGGATTGACAAAGTTATGTATATTTAAATGTATCATACGTTTCTTTTTCTGTTTTTCTTTTTAGTTTCGCTATATTCCCATAAAGTCCAAGGCATATTTTTTACATACAAAACTCCGCACCATTTTGCATTAGTTGGTTGCGGAGTAAGTGTCTTTAATGTTATAGCCAAGTCACGACATCTTATGGTTCTAATACCTTGTTTTTCTTTTATAGAAGCTATCTTATGATATTTTATTGTTCCTATTGGTTTTAACTCTTTATAATAATATGTACCTTCGGTATCTATAAAATGCTTCCCTCTATGTTTATATACATTACTAGGTTCGTTTATTTGTCTATGTAAAGGATATAAACTTTTCATTGGTGTTTGTAGCCTTCTATGTCCTATAGTTTTTCCTAACATATTTCTATCATCTACTACTTCGTCATTAATCCATACTAAACCATCTACTAGTTCTGGTTCTTCTGAAAGAACATACATAGGAAACTTACATAACGTCAATGTTGTCTGTACGTACATTGCCACCAAAAACCTCTTGTGTTGTTACTACTTTTCTTTGAACTTGACTTTTACCCCAATATTTATCATACCCTAACTTTAATGCTTCAAACTTTAAATTTGTGTATACTGCTAAGTGAGGCCCGACAATATCTATAGGTTTAGTTACATCACATATTGCGGAATGTACTTTCCATCCATTTATACTTACATGAAAAGGGTCAAAACCCCAAACATATACTGATTTCCAGTTAGGGCCCGACACAGTTGTTTTGTCATTTACTATTTGCATTATTCCTAATTTATATTTTTTCTCTTTAAGCGCATTATCAAATACTGTTAAAAGAGGTTGCATAAACTCACTTATGTTTGGGTCTTTTAGAGTCGTTTGTTTACGACCACACTTTTCCCATACATCTTTCATATAGTCAGTATCACAATACCAATTTATCTCATGAAATGCCATATAATTTCTCAAACTTTCCTAATGAATAGTCGTCTGCAACATCAAAGTCACATCCAACTGGAGCGCCTGGGATTGATAATCCTCTATCTTTTTGTATAAACTCTTGAAGCTTTTCTGAATAATGTTCTATCTCATCTTCAGGCACTTCTGCTAGTACGGAATCGTGAACAAGTGCAAATATCTTCGCTTTCATACCTGTCTTTTCTATATATCTCTGCATATCGATACCGCCCATAAGGTTAATATCAGATGCAACAGATTGTACTAAGAAGTTGATTCCACTACGCACTTCATGTGAGGCGATTCCTTTGTCCTGTGAATGGACATCAGGTAATCTTCTCTTTCTGCCAAACCTACTGTAAACAAATCCATTCGCTTGAATAAATTTCTTTTGGTTGTCTAGCCATTCACGAAGTTTAGGGAACGCCTCGAAATAATCTTTGATAGTATTTGCTGCGTCTTGCATACTGAAGTATTCTCCACTATCCTTTGTTACTTGTTCACTAATCTTTTTCGGTCCCGCTCCATACATGATACCAAAGGTAACAGCTTTTGCTTGTTGTCTTTGTGCACCAAAGTTTGTTGCTATGTCGTCAACATCCCCTGGCAGTCTGAATACTTGTTTCGCAATCGTACTATGAAAATTACCACCAGACTTAAATACATTCATAAGTCCTTTGTCATCTGCAAGTACAGCCGCACAGTATACCTCTGCTGTTGTTAAGTCCATCGCAACTATTTTGTTTCCAGCTTTTGCTTTGATACAACCTTTTACGGTGGGATTATCTCTTGGAAGCTGTTGCATATTCAGTTTACCACTACTACTCAATCTACCACTGGTTGTACCATGAAGATTGAAACCTGTACGAAGTCTACCATCTCTATCTAGGTTTGGTATAATTTTATCAAGATATGTATTCTTAATTTTAACTTTTTGACGAACTTCAAGAATATGTTTTGGTACTCCATGTTCTTCTGCAAGATTACCAAGTACTTCAGCATCTGTGCTGAGTGCACCCGTTGCGGTTTTCTTGTCAGATTTAAGTCCACAATAATCAAACAATAAAGTTCTAAGTTGTAGTGTACTATTTGGATTGAATCCTTGATTATCTGCAATAAATCTTTTTACTTCAGGAAACTCATTCAAAGCTTGAACTGCTGTGTCAATGTCTTCGCCCATACGCTTCTGTCCAAATTCTAGACGAGTCTTGTCGAATGGAACACCATTGCTCTCAATACATTTTAGAAATCTACAACCTTCTATTAATATTCTTTTGTATACTCCATATAGTTTGTCATTTGTTTTCAATGCTTTTTCAAACTTTTCAAATAGTAAGTACGTTACAATAGCGTCCATACCAGCATAGTTCTGCATAACATCAAAGGGAACCATACTATAATCAAATGAATCTTTGAGTATACCTGTTCTTTTCTTGAAGTCTGCAATCCAGTTTGAGAGTTCTGCTTCATAGTCTCCATATGGAGTATGCTTGATTGCTAGTGTCTTCAAGCCATGTGTGCCTGGTCTTTCATCAAACATATAGTGCATAAGCATAGTGTCTTCAAACTGTGGAAACTCAAAGTTGAAATGATACTCAAACCATTGTAAGTCAAACTTTGCATTATGAAAGACGACTCTTTTCTTGTTGAATATTTCCTGCATGAGTCTTTCTGATTCTTCATCCATGCAATCACAGTCTCCATAGATACCATGCTCAGGTTCATATGACATAGAGAATCCTAGCATATAGCCATCACGACAATATAGTGCTGAAGTCTCTGAGTCAAGTGCAATAAAATCGCCTGGTGCATCTAGTGCTTTCTGTAACCAAGCGTTTAATTCTTCTGTGTCTTGTATGCCATAACATTTATCTTTTGGTATGGTCATTTGTTGTAGTTCTCCGCTAACATATCCCGTTATGCTCTCAACGGCTTCCTCGAACGACTTCTTTGCTTCTGGTCTGAACTTTATCATTGCGGGATTGATTATTGCCAAAAACTTAGAATCAACAACTTTTCCATTGTACTCAGTTATTGATGTCTTTTTTGTAAACATTTTGAAAGGTTCGGAACCCACAACTATGAGCCATTCGTACGCATCAATATCGATTTCGATATCAACATCTCTTTTCAAAATTTTCTTCTTTGAACTATCTGAACACAGGGCAAACCTATCGAATTCAAACTCAAAGTATTTATTCCAGTTCGTGCTGGACATTGTTGTTTCTATTAGTGCTACATTAGCCATATAATTTTTCCTTTAATCTTTCTATCTCTGGTCTTGTTAAGTTGCCAGGGTCTATGTTATCTCGTAATTTTACTACTCTTGCAGACATCTCTAGTTTCTCTGCAAGGTCTTTGGCTTTCTCACCAGCCTGCCTTCCTGCTTCATCTCCATCAAACATGATATCTATACCAGTTATCCCTTGGAGTTTTAATAAACTAAGCTTAACCCAGTTTACCTGCTGTGTACCAAAACAACATACAGTATTCTTGAGCCCTTTATCCCATAAGTTAAGTGCATCAAAGATTCCTTCTACAAGGATAACTCTGTTTTGTATTGGTTTTACCTTAGCGGGACAGAAAGGCATTTCCACTCCGTTAGGGTAAATGTAATATTTGTTAGGATTGAAGTCATCTATGCTTCTGCCTATTAAAGCCACCGTCTTGCCTGTGATATCTCGTATCGGAAAGATGATGCGATTCTCAAACTTAGGAACGTTCCATGTGAACGCATCCCATTTAGCGAGAGTTTCTTCGGAAATATTCCGAATACCACCACCTTTCCACGATAGTCTATCCTTTGGGAGTTGGATACCGACAGTTGCTGACCTGACTTTGTTGATTGATTCTTTAATTCTGTGCATACGAACTTCTAGTGGAGAAGCAGGTGCACCAAAGTATGTAAACAGATTACCTTTATAACCGCATGAGAAACAATTGAACACGCCAGTTACCCTATCTATACGCATAGACGGATTACTGTCATCATGTTCTGGATTAAGGCAAGACACTACGGCATCTTGTCCGCTTATGCGATAATCAATTTTCTTCTCTCTTAATAAGTCTTCTGCTATCATAATTAAATATATTATATCAAAATTTTAAGGATTTGTCAAGAACTATTTTTGGCATAACCAACTTGTATCTGCAAACGTATCAACTTGAGGAAATACGTTATCTACTGCAGCGCATACTTCGGGCCAGTGGTGTTTGTTGTAATCATGTCCACCGATATACCCGCCAGGTTTTACTTTTGGAAAGTATTGTTTTATGTCTCTTGCTACATTTTCTCCGCTGTGGTCTCCATCAATATATACAAAGTCGTATTGGTTGTTGTCAAACCTATTGTGAATGTCTTGACTGTAATGTTTGTGTAGTTTTATATAATCCCAATATCGAACATTTACTTTGTACTGCATTTCTACTTCATAACTACCTGGCCAATAATAAGGGTCAATCGTATCAATACTTATGAACTTACCACTAGAGGCAAACATTGATGTACTTTCTCCAGCATATGTTCCTATCTCTATCATCTTTCCTTGCTGTATTTGCAACTTAGCTATTAAATGACATAAACCCATCCAATGATGATTAAACTTATTGTTTACCCACTTCGGGTCTGGGGCAAATCTCATACCTCCATTTAATTTTTCATACTCACTCATAGTATATTATAGTACTCCTCGAAGTAAGATAGATTGTCTTTGTACCAATCTATTGTAATTGGAATAGATATATCAGGGTTTAATGAATGTTTCCAACCTAAGTCTCTTTGAATATCAGTTGGATTATATGGATATATTGTATCGTTATATATTCTGTCTTCTGTTGTTTGTATTATTTCGTGTCCTATATCTAAGTGGTCGCAAATCATTTCTGCAATATCTAAGTTAGAGTAGACTTCAGGATGTCCGATGTTATATATCTTGTGATTGTAGTCACTCTTAGAAATTAACCACAGAGCTTCTGCAGCATCTTTTACCCACAGATATCTTCTCTCAGCTTCTCCTTTGCCGTGCAAAGTTATATTCCTACCCGTTAGGGCTTGGAGAGAAAACCTTGGTATTATATTTCTTATAAACTGACGAGGTCCGATTATATTATTAGACCTTAGAGTATTTATCTTCATGTCAGGATACATATGTTTGAAACTATTAACTAACATATCTGCAGCTGCTTTTGTTGCACTATAAGGATTAGTTGGGTCTAGTTTTGTATTCTCATCTATTACATTTGTAGAACCATATACTTCATCAGTACTCATAACTGTTAGACTTTTTACTTCATTTTTCAAGCAAGAGTTTAAAACACTATGTGTTCCTAGTACATTACTGATTGTTGTTTCCATAGGACTGATGTATGATAAATCTACATGAGGTTGAGCTGCAAGATGAAATACTACATCATCTTTCTGTAAAATCTTCATCATTATATTTGCATCTGCTATATCAACTAAGTAGTAAGTGTACTCATTCGTATTTAAGTTGTGAGTTTTACTGTGGTTAGATATTTTATCTACAATAACTATTTCATCATTCACTCTATCTTTTAAGTGTTCTGCTAAGTGAGAGCCAATAAACCCTCCGCCTCCTGTAATTACATATCTCATTGTTTATGTTTCCATCCTTCTAGTTCATCGCCTATCTTTTCAAACTCTTTATAATCTGTTCCCATAGAGTCTACACCATTCTCCTCGTAATACATTGACTTCCATACTAATTCTAGCATTTGGAAATAGATTGCTACTATTCTGTTTCTTTCTTCTGTCTGACCCCATAGATAGAATACTAACCACCATTCTTTATCGAATCGGCATACTCTTATCTCTTGCCCATGTAGGGCAGGGAGTTCCTGAAGACATCTCATCCTCTGACTCCCTGCTATGGGGTACCAGTTTGGCATACAGAGTATGGGAGATTTTACTCCGTCTTCTGCCAAACTTTCCCTTAACTTTTCATTTATTGGAACATTCTGTATGTTCTCTTTTACTTTTTCTTGTTCTAGCAACCATCCAACCGTTCTTACATACCAAGTATGTGGAGGTAATGGTACTAGTTCTGCTGTTTCTCTACTTATTCTGTCGTACGCCATGGTGTCTCCTTTGGTAATCTTAATCTTAACTCAGGATTAAACATTTTTTCATAGTAATCCTCTAATCCTAAATTAAATTTTTTGTTTGTTTTTAAAAATCTTTCTTCGTCTGTATACAAATCTTCATAATACAATATAGGTATTTCCATACGCCTAGATACTTCTTCTACTAATCTGAAAGAGTCTAGACATAAATTTAAAATCCACTGAGAATCTTTAGTAAACGGAACATCTCTATCTTCATAGTAAGAACTGTAACTCCATTCATAGTTACTAGAAGCAGTTCTATGATATTGAGCTAGTAAATGACTTCTAAAACAATCTGCAAAATCTTGTCTAGATAATAGTATTGTTCTATCAAACTCTCTCATATATTTTAAATAGAAATGTAACTTTTCTTGAAAACCATGATGTTTTAAATATACTTCATGATAAAATCTCATAGGGTCTTTGCCCATTCTTTCATTTGCCATATTATTTGGAAACTGTGTATAATGAGACAAACATTTTACTACTTTTCTATCAGGTACATTTCTCCAATGTTCAACTCGTTCTGGAAAAGTGAATCCATCTACTTTCATGTTTTGGTATCTACGTTCCCAGTTAAAAGGCTCAGAAATTCCTCCTAAACCATATCTTTCACATAAAGCTCCCATCAATCTACTACTACCTGTTCTACCAGGACTTAACAATAGTAATTTATTATAATCCCTCATTCATTTCCTTGTATTTTTGATTCCATTCATCTTCATAAATCTTTCTAAATTCTTCTAGTGTAGGAAACGGTACTTCTATTCCTTGTCTGTTTGATACTATTAAACTCTGTAGATACGTTGTATAAGCTACTTTTAATTGTGTTTCTGTGTACAAAATCATTTCCACTCCCATCCTTCTTCGATTGAAGACTGACATCCTTGGATATAATCTCTATCTTCTTCTGAGAGAACTGACCAAAATTTGCTGATAGTTAGCGTATATTCCATGCACCCGTTGGGGTCTGATAGGTGTATATTATTTTCCATCATGAATTGTAATACATCTAATCTTTTCTGTATTTTATCCTTAAATGTCATATGCGCTTTCTCCTGTACTCATTGCCTCTTTCATTTCGGCTCTTTCGTCTGGGTCTATTTCAGTCTGAGGGCCGATTCTCAAACTATCCCAGTTCATAGAAGAAACAAACCCTTCTACTTTTCCATTTCTCATCTTATCACATTTCAACTTAATTGCTGGTTCTGTATCGCCCCAATGCTGAATACTGTAGGCAGCATCAACTGCATCAAGGATACCCTTGGCGAATCGTGCTTCTCCTTTTTCGTTTGTTTGAAATGCTGAAAGAACAAGGACATTGTTCTCTTGGGCTAGTGATTTTAACCCTTTGGATATCTCTATTTGTTCAGTCCATTCGTACTGACCACCACGACTGGGAGCGTTGTGGCGTCTGACTTGGTTTAGGTAATCCACAATAACTATGCCAAGGTCTGGAGTATTCGCAACCTTCTGTCTTACTACACTAATAATTTTAGCTAGTGTAAGACTTGGGTCATAGTAGATGTCTATTTGAGGAACATCTGTGCGCAAAGGATTACGAGTCAACTGATAATGGAACTTATCAAAATCTTCGTGTTCATTGAATCCTTTCCTAGCTTCATCTCCATTCTCGAATCTTCCTGCCCACCAATCAGCTACTTTATGCCACTCCATAGGAGATAGATTTTTAGTATTGATTCGTTTGATAGGAATATTACATGCCATAGCACAGACTCTTTGAAGAATCTGTCTTGGTTCCATTTCGATTGTAAAGTACAAAGACGACTTACCTTTTTCGGCTGCCGATACTGCAACATTACAACAAGTAAATGATTTACCTCCACCACGACTTCCGCCAACAACGACCAGGTCTTTGGGAGAGAATTTATAGTCAAAATCATATTCGTGATTAAGACCCAGAGGTAGATACTTAGCGTAATCTTCCTCACTATCAAATAGCTCGATAGAATCCATACTTTCGTTTTCGTCGTTGGTTTCTACCCTATCTTCTACTTGTACTACAATCTCTTGCAACAAGTCAATGTTCTCACGAGCATCGCCGATAGCTATTTGGTTTTCTACAAAAGATTCGATTCTCGTAAGAATCTCACTTTGTGTAAATTGATTTTTTAGATAATCTAATAATAATTCTGAGGGAACATCTGTTTCTACTGTTTCAATAGCATATATCTTTTCCTGAAGTTCTCTTGAACGAACCTCTAGTTTTAAGTCTTCAAATGTAGGCAAGTCATGATACTTATGTACGTGTTTGTCTACTATCTTCCACAGTTTTCGGTATTCACCTTCAGGGAAGTAGTGTTCTTTTAACCCGTTCCAAGTATTAAAATCACCATTCGCAAGTATTTGCTTAAGTAATGCACTTTCTAATGTCAATTGAATCTCCCAAAACAATTATTAAGTTATAAAAAAGGCGAGGCAATCCCGAAGGAAAGCTCGCCCGCGAAGTATAGGTATTAGCCTATTTCTTTTTTAGCAGCTCCGTTATAGTCTGAGCACTGTAAGCCTCTTCTAGTAAGCATTGTTTTCACGCCTCTTACTGTTTTGCCGATTTCATCAGCAATTTCTTCAACAGTCATGCCGTCAATGTCGACACCTGCTAAAGGGTCAGCTTTGCTTGAACCTTTGGTTTCTTTCTGCTTAGGAATAGCATTGATTTCACCAGCTCTTAAGAGTGATAAAGCTTTTCCTCTGATTGAGTTAACACTTCTGCCTAAAGCTTCTGCGATATCCTCAATAAACGCACCATCATTAACTAATGATACGAACTGTCCTTCTTCCTGTTCGTTATAAGACTTAACAGTCTCAACTTTAGGTGCAGGTTTAACATGTTCTGTTAACTGCATAGAAAGGATTTTACCTTGAATTGACTTAGCTGAAAAAGCTCCGCCTTCAAAGTTTGATGCAATTTCTGCATATGTGTAAGAACCACTGTTGTCTTGCACAAAGTTTGCAAGAGTTGATTCTTGCTCATCTGAGAAAGATTTAGTTGCTGAAGCTGAAGCTAGTTCAACATCAAAACCCATCTTTCTTAGTTTTGAACTAACACTTCTTACTGAAGTTTCTAGTTCTTCTGCAGCGTTAGCTACAGTTGCCTGTGATACAGGGCTTTCTCCACCGATGAAGTCTGTCAATTGTTGAGTTCTTTCATCTGTCCATTTTGGTAATGCCATTTTAATATTCCTCTATTAAATGTTTTATATTTGTTATTATTAAAACACCTCGGTCACGAGCTGTCTGTGTTTTTGCTGACTCAATGCCTGACTCATTTATAAGATGAGTACATTCTTTTGTCAGACTTGATTTTACTACAAATCCGTATGACTCTAGTACTTGCGTAGCATGAGCCTTTGTAGGGTAGCTTTTTAACTTACCTGATATACATACAACACCTGTGACCTCTTTCTTTTTATTAATTTTATTATTCCAATTGAAGGGTAACGTGTCTTTGTATCTGTTAGGATAAAATTCAGTCTCCATAAAGTTTACCAAGTTAGCTGATGCTTTTGGTCCGATACCTGCCTCAGTACAACTGTTCTCGCTAATATCTTCGATGTTTGATATTGTATCGCATAATTTTTGAGAAGCCGACCGACCAATAAGTGGTATTGAGAAAGCAGGCAGAATATCTACCAGCTTGCTACTCTTTGACTTTTCTAGTTCATCAATGAGTTTCTCAGCTAATCTTTGAGACCCTAATCTATCTTGTACGTCAGATACAGTAAGTTCATAAAGCTCGGGCAATGATTCAACACCTAACTTATTGATAGTTGCTGGCCCAAGCCCTTTAATTTTAAGAGAAGATGAAAAGGACTCTAACTTTTTACTCCACTGCGCAGGACACTTCGTGTTTCTGCAGAACAACTGCTCGTTTACTAACTCCAGTATGGAGTCACAGCAAGGACAGTTAGTCGGTGGTATAATTGTTGTCATTTCTTTTCTCTCTCAAATATATAATATATTATACAAAAAGTTTAACCTCATGTCAAGAACTTTTTTTGATGAGGTAACGGAAAAACACCAAACCAAATTTTTAATCTTCCTCATAGATATGAGTTTCCATTTCAATGTTTCTGTGTTTATAGTAAAAGTATATCGCTTTTACTTTTTTAACTAATCTGTTTATCCAATTCTTTATCATAAATATCCTTTATTATTCTGTCAGCCATTAGTTGGTGACCATCCTCAAGTGGGTGGTCTTTTGGGCCAAATGCTGCTTTGTGTCTTTGACACATGGTATAGAAGTCTTCTGTTTTTAACTCAGGTATCAATTCCAACCACTGTTGTCTACTTAACGAAGTCTCTTCCCATATAATGTTCGTAGCTTCGTAATACTTTTCATCTAGTGTATGTAATGCATGGGTCAATTGTCCCTTAGATACAAAATAATGTAAGCTAGGTATATCTAGTGCCTTACAATATTTTTTCATTGCATTAATAAAAGTAAGCGTTTGTATTAGGTTATACCTTATGTTTCTCACATAAATTCCATAATTCGACAAACCTAAATGATGTTGTCTAGTCATATCTGGATGTTTCACTATTTGACTAAACTCAGGATTGATTTGAAGTTTTCTTCTATCAAAACCGAATGAAGACCACCCAGCATTTCTCCATAAATTTCCTTCAGCTAAATACTCGAATCTGTTTGGAGTTGTCCAAACAAATACAGCAAGTGTTGGTTTATGAGTTGCTAAATAATGTGTTGATGTTCTAAATATTCTTTCATTACTTCCACCTACTTTAGATTGTTTTCTGCATTTTACGTTAAAGTGTTTACTTACTAAATGCGGAAATCCATCTTCCATCGGATGTACTAACTCCATTCCTTGTACAAAACTGCACCCATTCCAATATATCATAAAACTTTTACTTTATACCTCTCTTCAAATTGCTGGGCATGTTCCCATGTATTTACCATTGGCTGTCCTTTTATATTTAAACTTGTATTCAATAACATTGGTACTTTAGTAAGTTCGTACCATTCTTCTAGTATAGGTCGTAGTATTGACTTAGAGTCTTTTCTAACCACTTGTACTCTTGCTGTTCCGTCAACGTGAGTGACTGAGTTGTAATCATGTTTAGCTTTCGCAACATATTGCATATACTCATTGCAATGCCCTTCAAAGTATTCATCTACAAACTCCTCCAATATCGCGGGAGCGAAGGGTCTAAACTTTTGCCGTTTCTTAACATCATTGACTGTGTCTTTGATGTCATAACGACAGTCACCAAGAAGACTACGATTACCCAGCGCACGAGGTCCAAATTCTGCTTTTCCATTTGCTACTCCACATAGTCTATTGTTACTTAGTTCTCTTACTACATCTAAAGGATTTATATTTCTTTGTATATTATATCCTAAAAACATATCTTTAAATTCTACTCGCCTTTTTGTATGTGCTAGTATGCAACCTAGTGCACTACCTGCATCCCCTGGATTTGGAAATATCCACATATTTTTAAACTTCTTACGAATCTTAGAGTTTGCTACACAGTTCAGTGCAACTCCTCCACCATACGCAACGTTATCTCCATACCTTGCGGCTCTATCGAATATCTGTTCGATTTCATACTCTAAATGTAGCTGTGCTGAGGCAGCGATGTCCTCAGGTGCTCTAAACATCCACTTTTTCCAAGGGATGCCTTTGTGTAAATTTGTATGTATAATATCACTCATATTTATACAAGGACTACCATACGCAGCCATACCCATAGTTATGTACTCATCTTCATTAGGTTTAAGTCCTATACGTTTAGTTATAGCACTATAAAATAATCCTAATGACCAAGGGTATTCTCGACTCCATACTTTTTCTCCATCAACCCATATACTTGCTGTATCATACTCTCCAATCGCATCAATTACTACTGTAGCATCTGGTACGAAAGGCGCTGTATAATACGCTGCAGCCATATGGCTTTCATGGTGTTTCATGTGAGTGTGTATATATTGACCAGCAGAACTAGGTAACATTCCGTATTTCTTTCTACGTTCATTCTTTAATTTAGTATCTTCGTAGAATATGGTTGTAGTATTTGCTGTTAACTTTCTTAAGTTTAAAGGTAGACGTTTATCATTTTTGACACGAGTGTACCTCTCCGCTTGTGCGGCAAAGAGTATTTGGTTTCCTTCTACGACTGCAATAGATGCATCGTGAAACCCTTCACTAATCCCTGTAAATTTCATCTTTCTTGGGGAAGCTGTGTAAGATTTTCGAGTCCATTGTAAAGCATTCCGTATGCCCTCCAAAATGGTGGGCGGTTTTGTGTCTGTCATTCTTGTACATTTTGTGTAGTTTCTGTTCCCATCTCCAACAGTTGTATATCGTTCCTGTCCAAATCCTCTGTATTCTGATGTCGTAGTTTGTAAATCCACGCCCTCGTTTTACTACGTCTTTGAATGTTCGCCCTTTTGCGATTCCGACTTTTATTGTTTCTCGTTCCCATGTTGCCTTATTTACTAGCACTATCCCATAGAGGACGCCTTCTTTTTCTTTTTCCCACGGATGGTTTTCAAAAAAAGTTTTATTATATACTCCACCACCCATGTATTATACTCGTTTTACAATTCGAGGTATGATTTCTCCACTACGAATAACTTCTACATTACACCCTATCTCTAGGTCTAGTGCTTCGATATATCCGATATTGTGTAAGGTGGCACGGCTAACTGTTGCCTCTCCTATCACACATGGCTCTAAGATTGCGACTGGTGAAACAGCACCTGACTTCCCGACATTCCATTCAACATCTAAGAGTCGAGTAACTACTCCTGCCTGTCTTGTCTTCAGAGCGAAAGCTCCTCTTGGATGGTGTGAGGTGTGGCCTAATGTTTCAAAATATATATTAGAGTCGACCCTTACAACTTTACCATCGTGAGGAAATTCAGTCCAATCACTTTCTGTGACAGTGTTAAATCCCATATCTTTTACCATAGTCATATCTTCAATCCAATCAACACAAATTGCTGGTTGAATACCATAAGATATAAATGTAAGATTACGAGATTTAAATTCTTCTAAGTCCTTTAGATTCAAAGCACCACTCGCATAGTTTCTAGCGTTTGGTATTTCTTTTGGTGCAACGACTTCTCCAGTAATCTGTTTCAGTCCTTTACTCCATATTTGATTTGGTACTAAAGTTTTCATTTTTCCAGTAATATCTAATCCTTCTCTGCCATCTCCACGAGTTAATGCCTGTGTTAGTTCGCCATCTATGTATGTAATAGACACAGCTGCGCCATCCAACTTGGCAGTCATAATGTGTGGTTGTTTGGAATCCCAATCTGGTTCTTTATCTTCTCCGATAAAGACTTTCTGTAATGAATACATTGGGTAAGGATGTTTGAATCGTGAATCTAGAGGTGCAAAGCCGCGAAAGCATGTGTCTTGAGGTTTATATCCTACTTGTGTTTCTAATGCGGTATTCTCTACGAGTCTATCGTATACTTCGTCAGGTAATATAGGATTACCCTCTGCATACTTCTGATTACATAATTCTAGGTATTCTGTCTTATTCATAGATATATTATACAGAATTTTTAAGGATTTGTCAAGTATTATTTTTTAGAGCTATAGGTATATCTTATCGAGAACTTCTTTGAAATGAGTTTCTAGCACTCCTTTGACCTCTGATATTGAAAGAATCTCAACCAACGCCTCAAATAGTCCACGACTATTATTAAAGTCTAAAGGCATGGCAATGCCGTCCTTGGTAGGTTTCCATTCTTCATCAAAGTCTTGATAATACTTTCTAATATGTAGATACTCTGTTCCACGAAAAGTATTTATCATAACGAATACTTTTTCAGATTTTGCTTCGTTATAACTTATTTCTTTTTCATAGACAGCTGGTGCTTCATGTAGTTCTATCATTTTTCAATATCCTTGATAGAGGTACAATAGAAGTTACATTGTCAGGGACTAACAATCTATAAGAGTCAGTATCCCAACAAAATAATAATACTTGTTTATTATTTGGTTTTGCTCTATTTCTTTTAGATTGTATATACTTATTGTCAAAGTCACTCGTGCATACGTTATATTTTAGCCTACGACTGTTTTGACTTCTGTATGTGACGATTGCATCCCCAGCATCGTCTAATTTTCTAACAAAATCTTCTTTCTTCATGTGATTCCTGTTGGTAGGTTAATATCTATTACCGTCCAATCATGGTGTCACTCTGTAAGGTGATTCCTTTAGATGTAAAAAAGTGCGGACAGTCCGAAGACTGCCCACATTCCAGGGGTATTAATCGTTAAGTTTGTTGATTAAGTTAGTGAAGTATACTGCTGCTTTACCTGTAAGTTTACTTACAATAGCACTATCTGCTTCTTCGCCCATATCACTAATAGCTTTAATCAAACCATCTTGTGCAGCTGCGACATTTACTCTGCCACCGCCTCCACCTGATGAGGATTTGACTGCTGGTGTTTTCTTAACATAAACACCTGCTTTTGTTAGAATCATTCTGACACCATTTGGGCTCTCGCCTAATTCTTCAGCAATCATCTGTACAACTTCCATGCTATTCTCTGGAGTTGGTTCTTCAGCAGTATACATTTCAACTGCTTGTTCTTTACTTTCGTCTGTCCACGCCATGTTTCTTTTCCTTTTTAATGTGTAGTTTTGTTTGTATTCGGCAAGAGTTGAGGTATTACGATAACCTGGAGCCCAACCTGTGGTCTCTAGCATTTGTTGGTAAAATCTGTCACTCATTGCTTATTTCCTTAATATAAATATATTATACAAGAATTTTAAGCATGAGTCAAGAACTATTTTTTAGTAGCTAAAACCGTAGGTAAGTATATCATCTTTGAATACTTCAGTAATTACTTGTTTACTTTTTAAAGTGTACCAACTTCTCCAGTCCGTTATTGTTTTTTGACCTTGCATAACTGATGTATCTTTTACATCTAGCTTTAAATTTTTTAATTCATTTTCCCAGTCATCAAATGCAATTAGTTCTATACATTGTTTATAAGCCTCTACTTGACTAACTAAATTATTTTCTTGAATCCACTTATCAAATCCAATCCAATTTAGTCCGTGCATATAATGAAAGACAGCACGTTCATAAGGGTTTCTTATGACACCTATCTTTGTACTCCCTATTTCTAGTATTAGTACTTGATTCATCTTTTAAGCAACTTGCGTAAAGCTTGTAGCTTTTCATCAGCACTTGCAAGTTGTTCTACCCACTTATCAAACTCAGGTAATAAATCAGAGTGTTCTCCAATACCTACTGAGTTTTGAAAGTATGTTTGTAGCACTGCTTGTGCTTCTTTAATCTGTGCTATATACTTTGCTTCGAGTGCATCGTAGTAGGGGTTTCCTATATACGCCATTATTCTTCTCCTAATAATCCTTTCAGAAATCCATTCTGATATCTAATCCTGTGATTCTCACTTAGCATAGCTGGTAGTGAAAATGGTACTAGCAAGATAGCGAAGATAAATACTACGCTGTAGGAAACAAACCATTGTTTTCTTACTATATGCCCATGAGGTACTCTCCTCATTACGGGATAATAAATTGTGTAAAGTTGTAATAACCATGCAGAAAGCCACATGGCTATAATATATTCTGACATAAATGTCCTTATTACATATACTCTCGTAAATGTCTTAGACTGCCCATCTCATAAGATGCTAGACAATATTGTTTGCCTGCAAAACTTAGATATGGAAAGTACGTATCTTTTAAATCTTCTTGTGTACACTCTATTGTATCTACTAAATACACTCTGTACCCTCTTTCATCTGCCAATTCAGGCTTCAGTTCTCTCTTAACTATAGCAGGATAGTTTTGTCTAATTGCCCAAACTTTTTCTTCGGGTTTAAACTCCTCTGCTACACACTGTTCTGGTAACATAGCATTTCTTCTTCCTTCATAGTCTGTCATTGAGAGCTTTTGAGGTACTCCAATTCTATCAATGATACCTTTTACGAAAGCAGGAGAACGATACAACCCTTTGGCTATATCTGATATTGTAGCTCCGTCCAAGTACATCGCTACTGCGGATGAAATCTCTTGTGGTGTTGCTGCTTTACCTTTGTTCTGTGCTTTTCGTTTTGCACGAAACTCCATAGTCTCGTTAAATTCTGTTATAATATTACTTAATCTTGTTGTGTTGTAAGCAATATTTAATATACCACAAGCTTCCTTCTTGGTAATGGGTTTACTACCATCCGTTGGATTTAATAACTCAATTACCTTGGTTATATTTGCCTGTGTAAGATTTTCGTGTTTTTTCGTTCTCATATGTTGCCCCTAGTAAAATTATTCCGTAATGTAAAATCTTTAATAAGTCTGCTGTGTTCTTTCCTTCTTTCTTTCCATATCTCTGTGCATACTTTATTATGTTTCCTAGACAGAAACTTTCTCCATGCCCTGCGTCAAATATGAACTCAGTAGACTGTATTTTATTCATACTATAATGTCCACCGTACGTGGATTCAATATAGGTTTGAAGCGTTTTGAGTGCTTCGTCCTCGTTAAACTTATTGCTGTTGTATTCTGTCATCATACTCCCCTCTTTCTACCATAAAAAAGCAAACTTGTACAAGTCTGCCTGTCTTTTTGTCATAACCCCAACCTGCATTTGAAGGCGCATGCCAATATCTTGCAGGGTATACTAATGCTCTATTGTATATATTTGCTGAGAACATATGTAAATCAAAGTTAGGGTGTCCTTTCCAAACATCTTTAAATCCTGTAGAGTTATCAAAAGTCACTTCTTTTGTTTTCCAAATTGTTTTTGATTTTCTACTTCTAAAAAATGCAGTACCCGCTGTAGGGTCTGGCTCAGGGGATAGATATATAACTGCGGCATACTCTGTACCTCCAAGTCTATTCTCCCTGTCCATATAGGTTGCATCATGATGAATCCAATTTTGAGGAGACTTATCTCTAATAGTTCCTAGTGTAAACGCAGCGTTGCTAGTATTGTGAGGAAAGTTTATCATGTTTCTATTTAACATATGTGATAATTTATTCCTAACATATATCCTGTTCTCTTTCGAGAATGTTCCTCTAGTTCGCTGACCTGGGAACTTTGTTTGCATACCCATTTGACCTGGGTGAAAGAACATAGCAAGTGCCTGTTCTCTCACTTTATCAGGTTCAGGGTAGAAATTATCTTGGACTACTATTCTCACTTTTGTAATTCATTTAAAGTTTCAATACCACCAACTATTTTTAATAGATACTCTTTCTTATCAGCTAAGTCTTCTTCTAATAAATGTATCTCTTGTCTAGTCTTTGCTTGTTGTGTTTCTAAATTACTTAAAAGCATATCAGATTTAGACATAGTTTCTAGTGGCTCGTCTGTTATTCCTAGTAATTTACTAAGAGGTGTGTCTTTTGCCATGTTTTCTCACTCCATTTCCTAGGTGTACTTCGCTACCATCAGACTTTCGCATGACGATATTTCTAAAGTAGTTTCCTCTTTTTAAATATGTTTTGATAGCTTCTTCCATAGCTTTCTCGGAAGTGCCATCGTTAAATGTGAAGGTATATCCTCCAGCTTCTTTCTTAATCATTTTGCTGTTATTCTCTCCTCATAATCGGCGTAATCTTCATTCCACCAATGAGGCTTGTCTCTGTGAGACCATGCTGCAAATGTAGCTTTGTCAAGATGATAATAATCTCGATAACTCTGTATAGGATTATCGTAGTCTTTCAACTCATCTGGCATTGCCAATCCAAATTCTGTAAATCCTAGTCTGGGCATATTCTTTGGCTCAGGTAGTTTGTTTACTACTTCTACTATAGATTTGTGTTGTTTGCCATAACGATAGTGGTACTCATCATTTAACGCGTTAGCGTAACAATGAGTCCACTCAAAGTTATCCAAGCTCGACCTTACCCATATCGTACACGGATGATTATACATCATCGGTAGGTATGGCGTGAGCGGTCGCTGGTCAAGCGGTAGGTGCTTAATCTTGGCTTTCTCACTATTTAGTACCTCACGTTCGTCCTTGTCAAGCGCACGGGGTACAAAACCTAGTTTGGCATCAATCCATATCGCAGTACATAAGAGTTGTGCTGCCTCGAGAGGCATCTTTACTATGTGCTTGTCGACATGATACTCTGCGCACTTGTCTAGGTTTTCATCTAAATAAAATAAATTCATTACGCAATCCAGCATTTATACTGAGGACATTCGCCATTGTCTGACTGTATTGATGTCCCACAGTGTTTGCACTCTCCGTAATGGTATGTTTCAAACTCTTTTGTTTCTGAGTTCCACATATTAACTGTTTTGTGTTCGTTGTATTCTGTATTTTTCATATGTATATTATACTAAAATTATAAGCATATGTCAAGTATTATTTTCTGATTTCTTACAATATGGACACCTCATGCTAATGGGTACATAAACTATATTACGTACCCACTTGCAATAGTGTTTCCACATCGACTCCATGGTTTACTTGCCGTTAATTTTGTCCTTTGCTGTACCAGCGTAAAGACCAAACCAAGCCGCACCTGCACCAACAACAATACTAATCAAACCTGATTGTTCCATTGAAGGGTCTGGTAAATCCATAAACCATATTGTACATTTATAGAGTAGTACAATGTACACAGTTAGAAATAAACGGGGGAAGATTCTCCAAGCGTCTATCATTGAAGATAGCCAAATCCAGCGTTGCCACGGATTCTCAGGTTCTTTATCGTTTTCTAACTTTAATATTTCAGCTTTCAGATTACTGTTTTCAGTAACGAGTTCCATAAACTTATTAAGGTCTATTTCTACTTCATTCCTTGACATATCTCCACTGAATCGTTCGTCTGCCATATTGTTCTCCTACGGCTTCCAATCATACCAATCATTTCTTATGTAAGGTTTGTCTCCTTTCTCTCGAAAGTGAAAACTAATTGATATTCTTGGACTTAGGGTTTCTACCCTATGAAATAGACCTTTCGGAATGTAAAGAAAATCACCTTCGTCCAGCTCTATTATTCGACTGACAGTTACCTCCTCTTCTTTGGGGTGATAGTTATCAGTTACGAACTCTTTATATATGTACCAACGAATTTTTCCTCTTACATGAAAGAGAAAGTTATCGGTACTATCTGCATGGATTGGAAAGGTCTTAGCTTTTGCTTGCTTACTGCAATATATGTTTGCCTGCCCAACTCCATAATGTTTTTCAAACTCTTGACATTGTTTCCACATGGTTTCATTTAAGAACTCACTCAATGTAAGTATCATGCTACTGCCTTGATTCCATAAATCAAATATTTCTTTTCTACTTCTTTTCTTTTGGGACTTTTTCTTACACCACTTTCTACCACTTGGCATAACCATTTGTAATTGTGGAGTTCTGTCCCATGCACCAATCTTATTTTGATTCATATAATTATCTAGTTCTTCCCAACTAAAATAATTTTCAAAGATATTTTTATCTGACTTGATATAAAATGCCTTCTTATGTTTAAGTTCTTTATAAAACTTTTCTACCCCGATGGGGCTTAGTAGCTCTTCAAATCTCATTTAATAATAACTCATCATTTATAATCTTGTGATATTTCCACCAAACATTTGTTATGTCGCTTCTTTCATGAGTTCCTTTTAGAGAATAGATGTAATTTGGATGCCACGGCTGATAACTTAATCCTGTAAAGTGTACATGCCATATATCCTGTATATCATAGTGTGTATTTGCACCAGCAATGCTAGTATTTGTTCCATCAAAACTATTCCACCTTGCATCTATCTCATGTATCATAGTTGCTTTTTCTTTGTAGGGAGCTCCGCACTTAGCAAAAAATACATACTTGTAAGTGTCGCCTACATTATTTATATCTCTAATATGATGTATCTCATCTACCCACTCTTTTGCTTTTTCACAATCTATTACCATTACGCTATCAGAATACCAACCTCTCTCAAGAGGTGTTCCTCTATGCTTTCCACCATTCCAGTTATCCGCTTCCCAGCACATACCAAAAGGCTTTCCTTCTAAATCTGTATTCCACAAGTCTCCTATATTTCTAAAATTTAATTGGTCTACATCCATGTATATAGCTTTGCCTTTCCAATTACACAACTCTGGTATAGCATACCTAAAGTATGAAAAAGGAGTACCCCAAGTACTTCTATCCCAATCAGGAAACATACTAGGTCTTAAAAATGTTATATCTAAGTTATAATTAGTATTTCTATGTAATGAATACACAAGCACCCTTTCTGCTGCTGTGTCTTGGTGTTCGCTTGTTCCTATAAATATTTTAAGCATAATCTACCACTACTATTGATGAGTCTTTTTCTGGTACTATGGTAGTTTTTAATATATTTCCTGTAAGTACGCCTGTGTTTTCTCCTAATATTCTTCTAGGGAACATTTCTCTTTCTCGCAGAGCTTTTAACCATAACCCTTGTTCACCATGTCTTATATCTGATATATACAGCATTTGTTCGACACTACTGGTTTTAGATGTAAGTACCCATATATCTCCTTCTAATAAAAATATAGCTGATTTTCTTTTCTTAGGTACTGTGACTGTTACATCTTTATATAATTTTATAACTTCTATTCTCATAGGTCTATCATAATTATTCAGTCTAGCACTTCTTACTAAAGGTTCTTCTAACTCTGAAGCGGGTTGTTGGTTTTGCATATTACAAGCCCATAATATACTTTTTATCGCTTTCTTTATAGGAGGATAACTTGAAATATAGGGGGTGCTTTTATAGTTTGGGTGGGAGTAGTATATTTGAAAAGAGTCTCCATGTATAAAATCAGGATTTCTTTGTCCTAAATTTAAGTATGTAGTACTCTTAAAAATCTTAGCTATGTCTCTGTATAATGAGACAACTTCTTGAGCAGGGCTTCCTGGACCAGCACTGCGAGGATATTCTTTTCTTTTCTTCTCTATCTCAGGCAAGGTTTCTACTTCGCCATTGACGTCATGTGTGAGTAAGTCATCTAGTGTTGTTTTTGCCATTAAATTCTTCCAGTTTAATTATTCTATCTTCTAATTCTTCTAACCAATCTTCGTTTTCTTCAAATCTTGCTTGTGCTGGTTCGTTTTCATCAAACCAATCTGCTTGTTTCTGCATTTCTTTTTTCCACTTGAGCATTTGAAATAAATGTTTAAACATTATTTTGGTTGTGCAGGTATTCTATATTGGTTTTCTTCTTCTTGAACAGTAAATATTGGAGTTTCTAATTCTCTGTTTTCAGGCACCATTGTCATAATTTCTTCTACATATTGCTCTAGCAAATCAACAGCTTCATTAAATTCATCATGTTTTGTACTAGCAATTGACATATCGAGTACTATTCTCGGATAATCTCCTAAATTTCTATCAGATAACCATTGGTTTCCATCAAGAGTTCCTGCTAAAACTGTCCAATTTGTCATTCCTGGGTTAGTCTCATGTCTGTCGTTTATTTTTGTAGACTTACCATTCTCTACATAAGTTGTATAACCTTCTCCACTGTTCCAAATGAATCTTATAAAATATCTAGGTTTATTCTTTGAGCTGTGCCAAGCAGTCCATCCATACTTAGGAGGTTGTACTTCATAGCTATCCCAATACCAACTGCCTGTTAAAAGTTCTTCGTTAAAGTACTGTATAAATTTATACTTAGCATAATCTCTAATAGGTCTAGCCCAAGGATAGGTAAAATTAAAATTAGCTTGTTCCTTGTTAGTTTTTACAGTATAACCAATTCTATCTGCATAATCATTAGTATTAGTTTCTTCTATTCTACCATCATTAACTGCCATAAGCTCTCTAAGTCTATGAAAACTATTATTTGGCATTGGTACTGATTTAAAAGTTTGAGGTAATTTTAATAACCTCTCTACCATTACATCACAATGTTGTAATAGTCTATAATTTTGAACATTTACTTGTTTTATCATTTCTCATCTTTTATCTCGCTTGGAGCTGTAACTGTTCGATAGTATATTACTACTTCTCCTAGTTGATTGATGTACCTTTTTAACTCTTGCATATCTTCTGACATGACTTTATAATCTCCAATGGTTGTTCCTACAAAAAGTACTTCTCCATTGTTTTGTTCTTTCATTTCATCCAAAAACTGGTCTAGGTAGGTATAACCTTCAGGCCAATCTGGATTTTCTGTATCTTCTTTGAGACAAGATTTAGGTCTTTTCATACTGCCATCATCTTGCACTCTTTTGATACAAGGATTTGTTATCCTTGCTTCTGATACTACCCACCATTTAGGAGCTGTAAGTTCTAGTGGTCGGGGTAAGTCTGGTTGCATTATATCAATTTCTAGTGGTTTAGATACTATCTCTACTTTCTTAGTAGGAAGTAAACTACAACTACTTATCGTCAGTGCTAGGCACAGTAAGCTCGTATAACTTTTCTGTATCATCTTCCATTCCCTCCATCACTTTTTCACTACCATTGTTGAACCTGTTTGACATAAGTCCAGGCTTTTTCAATGCTAACATATCTAAATTGTGTCTGCTAAATATTGCAAGGTACTCTGCTTTCTCAGCTTCTATTTCTGAGTTTCTTCTAGACATATTCATTAAAGATTTACCTTGTTTTTCATAAGATTCTCTTAATGTGTCCATTGCCTCTTGTTGGGCTTGTACTGCGTTTTCTAACTTAATATTGTTTTCTTTTAAGGTTTCATTCTGACTGTATAGAAAGTAGCATAGACCTCCTAATACAACCAATCCACCTATTGTTAATTGATTCATAGTTCTGATATCCTATAGTTTAATCCATCTGCACCTCGTATTTCTACTAACTCACCATCTTGTGTAGTGAATGAGAGGAATTTTTCTTGTTTTTTGTGGAATTTTTTAACTACAAAGCTCTGGTCATCTGCGTCGCCCCATGTGTGATTATAACTAACATCTAGTTTATAATATGTAATGAACAGGGACTTAAACCAGTTCCACCACTCTTTTAATTTTTCTCTAAATTCTTGCATAATATTTTATATATCCTTTAATTGATACTACTTTATCAGTATCTCTATTAAACAGTATTCCATAACACCAAGGTCTCATACTTATTGAGTGTGGGTATTCTATACCCATTTCATCACACCATTTTCTTACTTCGTAGTGGTGATGTGTTTTTATAAATATATCACTTTGATTATACTCTTGTTCTTTACTATAAGTTCTACTATAGCACCAAACTTCTGAATGTTTGGGTAGTTTTATACTTGTTTTTAGGTGTTTGACTAGTATTTTTAGTATTATTTCCTTACTATTTAGTCCATACTTAAGTCCATAATGTAAAGGTCTATTTAAACCCACTCCTTCTATTCCATATTCTTCTAGTGGAGGTCTTTTACCATATCTGTATAAACTAATACTAGGTTCTTTATAAGGTTTTCTATATCCATCATACTTCCCAATAATATTTATTTCATCATAAATCACATTGGGAAATACGCTAAGTAATTCACTTAGTATTTCCTTCCCTCTTGGTAAAGTGGTTGAGTAATCCCTACGAATTACTTTTCCATTCATCCATACTTCGTCAGTATAATCTACTAACCAGTTTAGATATGGCTCCACTCGTTACCTTCGTAAAGTAATGCTTCTGCTTCCCTTCTTCTAATGAGTCCTTCTAGTACTTTACCACCAGCTTTGTTCCACCTTTTGATTTGAGCTGGTACTCCGGCATGGTCGCCAGAGTTGAGGACTTTCAACATAGTTGAAGCTTGAAGGTTGCCATTACCGAGATTGAACACCCAAGACACAATTGCATCGAATTGATTCTGAGATAGTGGAACAGATACTGCTGTGTTCACATAGTTTTCATACTCTACTATTTCCTCATCAAACAATTCATCTGCTGTTGCTTGGTCGATTTTCATTCCCTCTACAGCTGTTTTGATGTGACCATAACCAATAGTCCACACACCAGCAGCACACTTATATGCTTCTAATTCACAGCCTTCAAATTTTTTAATTAAACTTTTTCCTTCTTCTGATATTTTCATATTTTCCTTTATAGGTTGGGGAGCCAAAGCTCCCCTAATACATTCTGACAGTTTAAGTAAGAATGGCAATGGAATTCACCATTATGCCTCCAAAGGCACACGCTAGAGTTGCATTTGCAATCATGTTGCAAAACTCTCCATTCTCACATATACTATCACGAACTTTTGATAATGTTCTCATCAACTAATCTCCAAGATTTTTCTCTTGGAATCTGGAGTTCGTAACAGTGTGATTGTCAACAATCCGTCTTGTAGACTTACTTTCTCTACTTGTAGGTCGGCGTTTAGAATAAATCTTCGTTCAAAAGATTTTAGACTTAGTCCTTGATGAATAAAATTCTCATCTTCTCCTAGTTTTGTTTCTTTTTTACCCTTGATGTGGAGTTCTTTGTTATCAAAAACAATCTCCAACTCATCTTTGCTCCATCCTGGCACTGCGACTTCTATACGATAGTCTCCTGCCTTTTCGATTAAGTTATATCGTGGATATGCTGCATCCGTGTAAGACGGTAATGTGGGCATATCCAATCCAAGCCAAAATTTGCTTAAATCTATACTCATATTTTTCTCCATAATTCCTTTTCAGTAAATAATTCACGTCTCCTTTCGGTAGACGCACCAATATGCAAGTGAAACTATCACTTACAAAATAATTATATCAAAAATTAACCTTGATGTCAAGAACTATTTTTCAGAGTCATCGAACTCTAAAATTCCTTCCTTTTCTAAATAGTCTATCGTGGTTTGTATTCCGAATTGTTTTCCTAATGAGTAAGCAATATGTACACACATCACTAGGAAAAATAAATAGTATATATCATTTTCATTCATAGATATATTATAGCAACTTTGCGAGCATAAGTCAAGAATAATCTATAACATATCTAAAAATAGTTCTTGACAGCAATTAAAAATTTTTGTATAATATTCGTATGATAAAATATCTAGAAAATACACTAAATATAACGGAATCGCATTTCGGGCTATTCTTTGATAAATTAAGGTATCAATTCTCTTTAAATTTTACAGATGATGATGAACTTGGAATGTTTGCATCTCATTTTATTACTAAAAATGAACCAGCAAGAGAACCTTTAAGAGATTATCCAGTAAACATAGAAGAAGATAGACAACAGATGGTAGATATATGGTATGGTATACTAGAAAAGATGGGTATGCCAAAACCAGATTACGTTAACAGACTTTGTATCAATGTAAACTATTCTAGAGATGTAGATGTCAATATACACAGAGACTTTCATTGGAATCAGAAAAACTGTTATAGTATGATTACTTATATAACAAATAATCCTGAATTGTCTACTATCGTTTTTGATGAAGAAGGCAAAGAACATAAGTTTCCAGCAAAAGCAGGAGCTTCACTTCTTTTCTCTAATCTGAAACATACATTTTTATTACCCAAAAAAGGAATAAGAGTAGTACTTGTAGGAACATTTTACTATGATAATTGAGGATAAAAATTTCTTATCAAAAGAACTAAAAGAGCAGATTACTACTTATACTGACCAAACTCTATTTAGATTATTACCTTGGAACGTTGACCCAGTTCACCTGAGTCCTTTCTTTGTTGCTGACAAAATGCACCTAATTGATGAACACGAAACAGAGTGGATTGATGTTCTCGATGCTTTTTGGCAAAAACACTTTGGAAAAGAAGTAGACCTAGATAAAATAGAAACATTTCGTATAAACAATACTTTTCCCAATGGACAAGTCAAATGTTTACCTCACAGAGACCACAGTGGAGAATATTATAATTTTCTACTTTGTCTCAATCAACCACTCGATAACACGAGTGCAACCGTTGTAATTGGAGATGATGGCAAAATAGAACACGTTTGCTATCCAGAGCAATGGAAAGCACTTTTATTTAAAAACCGTACTCACTTTCATTACTATCCGAAAGTGGGACATAGAACAATGATGGTGGTAACAATTTATGAATAAAACATGGACAATGGTAGAAAAAGATTTTTTGAAAAGACACTACAATCGTATGTCAACAGAAGATATTGCAAAACAGCTGGACAGAAGTACGTCACAAATCGCCTCACAAGTATACTATCTACGAAAACGTGGATGGACTTTTCACAGGAGGGCAAATGCCAAAAGTTGAGTTAAAAGGAATGAGTTTCGAAAAAGGACTTCGAATCTTTCGGAAAAAGTGTGATAACGCTGGGATAAAAGAGGAGTGCAGAAACAGAAAATATTACATAAAACCCAACGCTAAAAGAAATGAAACGAACAATTATCGAAAGCGTTCACGAGAATTAGAGGCACGAAAACTCTTTGAACGCGAGAGATTTCGTAGAATTACAAAACGTTCGTGACCTCCATGAAAATCAATAGAACAAAATCACATAACAACTCAACTATCCCTCATAAAAGAAAATATTTTATCATTCGCTAAAGGCAAAACAACAAACAAAATCATACCCCTTCGAAAAACACTTCTTGCATTATGATAAAAAGTGTGATAAAATATATTCATAAATTTGATATACAGTCAATACGAACTACCGATTACACTCGTTAGTCCTAACTGATGCTGAGAAGCTGGAACGAAGCGTAAGCGAGAGTGACAGCTGAGCATCTAATCTGGGACAAGAACAGAGTGTTAATTGTATAATCAATATCAACAAGATACAACCAAGTATCAACTGGACTTAACTCTAAAGTCCATTAACTTTCAATCTAATCAACAATTACTAAAAACTTATCTAAAATTCTATAAACTTTCGCCAATTCAAAATTTTTTTGAGGCAATAAAAAACCCACTGCAAGAGTGGGTTATAGGTAACTTTCGTAAATTTGTCCCTTAGCCTTTAGATTGCATGAGGACTTCTTACCACGTTGGGGTCTTGTATCATTCTTAGACGCTTCACACTTAGCTCAGTTTTCCAATCATCTCCGAACTTTAGTCGTGCTTTATACCCGCTGGGACTTTCGAACAACTCTATCACTTCTGCATATAATCCATGCTCACCTATGATTTTCATGTTCTCTCCAGCTTTTACTAACTTACATAATCTCATTATTCTTCTCCTAGTGAATTTCTTAATAGTTTTAGTACTGTTTTTGGTGATTTTTCTAGTCCTAATAGTTTTTCTACTGGTATTTCTAGTAGGTCAGCCATTTCTTGGACTATTTCTAGTTTCGTGACTGGTTTCTCACCCGCTTTGGTTGTATATTCAGTCTTTCTATAGACTCCTTCTCTTGATAGTTTACCTATAATCGATTTTACACTCTTATCTAGTTCTTCTGCTAGTTTTTCTACTGTATCTCTATCAGGTTTAAGTCTATATTGGTTAGTTATATACTCTACTTGGTCTTGTGTGTAGTTAATCATGCTTGACTCCTTCCGTAGTCGTCAATGACTTCTTCTATACTCTTAGGAACTTGCACTATACTTATCCTCTTTCCTTCTAGTTTATGTACTGCTCCATTGTTATAATATACAAAGTAACCCATTCCAAAACCTAAGTCTCCTCTACCACCTTTAGTACAGTAGTGTTGGGATATTTTATTACCCCAATCTTCTGCTTCTAGATAGAGTCTTCGTTTTTCTACTATGTCTGTATGTTCCGTCATTATGCTCTCTCCCAGAATTGGTCTGCTAATTCATCTAGCACTTCACTAGGATATATCTTTTCTCCTTCGACTTCGTACTCGTTACTCCAAAAGTCTTCATCTTCAGTGTCGATACTAGGATATAATTCCTTAAACTGTTCTAAGAGTTCATCACCATCAGTCTCGCTGTAGTCTCCGTCATGTCCATACCAACCATCCTCTTCGCACTTGTCAGAACCATAGTACTGCTTACCCATGAAGTTTCTAAACTCATCTTCATAAGTCATACTTGCAGTCACTTCAGTATCATACTTCTTTGCAAAGTATTCAATTATATTTATTACTAACTCATGTGGTTGTCTCCAAGCACTGTAGCCAGCAATATATCCATCTTGCATTTCGTCAATGCAACACCATTTAGCACCTACTTCTTCACAGTACCAGTTGTATGAGTCTTCTAACTCTCCATCTTTGTCCAATCGTTTTCCTACTTCGGACATGAATGGTTGATGTTCTATCTCAACCAACTCTGTTACTTCATAGGGGTTGCCATCATAGTCCTTTCTAGTCCTTTTCTCACTTATTACTGAGTTATTGAACTGCTCATCTTCAATACCTTCTATGTGTATTGTAAAATATACATGATTTGCCATTATATGTCTCCCTCTGCTCTTACTTCTGAGCGTATGATTTCAAATCCATTCGGATATCTACTCTCTAGTTTATTAATGTTCTCGTCCATTACTTCGTCTGGAGTAAACCCAAGTGCTATACACCCTTGAACCCAGTACCAAAGTACGTCACCCAACTCTCTTTTCATGTGAAAAATCTCATCGTTTGTGAACTGTGTATTGTTCTGAAATACTTTCTTTTTCACTACCTCAGCAAATTCTCCTGACTCTGCCATCATTCCTATCAGTGCAGTCATCAATCTTGCCATGTCGATTTCGCACTCTATTAGTTTACCGTTCTGCACTGTATGGTTTCCCATTAGTTTGTCCAATCTATCACACATTTTAGTCGTATCTTTACTTGTTTCAGATGTGCAACTGTCAACAAACCTAGCGTAATCATTAATCTTACTCATTATGCTACACCTCCACTAATTTCAGATATGAACTTCTCTGCTTTCTCAATCATATCCCACTCTTTTTTGAGTATAAGTTCATCATCTCTTAGTATATTGCCATTTTTTAACTCTATCCACATATGTTTACAGTTCCTTGCTGGACAATCCCAGTGTGGAAATTTACGTTCGGTGTCTAAAGGGTAGTTAATGGACTTTATTTTACTACCATTCGCTTCCATGCCTACTGCATAGTGTCTATTATATTTATTTGCCAATGTCTTTCACTTCTCCTTTAGGTATCACTTGATATGCACCTTTGTTATAAGCAATCGATACCGTGTATTGCTTACTGATGTCTTGTTTGTATGAGTTATCCTTAGGCACAGTATATTCTCCCACTGGTGCACTCGGGATATCACTCACTTCTCTAAATTTTTTCTTCATCTGTACATCGAAACTTGGTTTCGCTTTTGTACTCTTGTAGAGATGACCTACTTTTCTTTTACGACCATACTGGTCATACTGCATACTGCCTTGCTTCATAGTATTTTCCCAAGTATAAAAACCTGTAGAATTAGTACTAATACTGGCACTATTGTTCTTACTAGTTCCATACGATACTTCATATCTCGTATGTGCTGTTCTAATTGTTTTGCTTTTTTAGTCATTGAATCTTTCCTCAGGCAATTTAATGCCCTGTAATTTACATAAGTGGTTCAACAGAGTTTCGTACTCCATTGTCAACTCTACTATATGTTCGTTTAAATCTTGTAAGTCGTCAAGGCACATTTGAATTTCTTCTTCCTGCACCTTGAGTTCTTCCTGTAGTTCAAGGAGTTGTAATTTCTTCCTGTCTGGAAACTGAATTACAATTCCCATTATCTGCCCTGTCCTCTGTACTTCTTGAACGAACGCTTCTTGTGTTTGTTCTTGTTGAGGGACATATTTCTATGTGAATCGCCTTGTGATGTTTTCTTCACTATGCTTACGTGTTTTGCTTTACCACCCCATTTCATGACTGCACCTCGCTCCACTCGATAACTATACCTCTGCGGACTAGTTCGTTTAGACACTTCTGTCTTACTTTAGGTTTCATGTTTGAACCTCTGTCGTTGATGTACTCAAACAACTCTTGTTTTGGTGTGTTTTTGATGTAGAAGTGTTCCATAGGTAATTTACTTGCTGGTACGCCTCTGACGTATTTCTTTGCACTTGGTTTAAATTTTATTGGCATAATGCTCTCCTTTGTTATATTGTTAAATTGGGGAGGGCATTTTCATCCCTCAGTGTATGTTCAGACATAACCTCCACACTCATTCATCTAGGAAAATGTGGTTTCCTTTTTCTTTTCATATAGATATTATACAGATGTTTGAGGGGTTTGTCAAGAACTATTTTGAATTAACATAAAGAATTTTGATGTTAAGGAAGTGTGAAGCAAAAAAATGGAGAGAAAAGCGTGGGACTTGCCCTACTACTTCGCTCTCCATCCAAAGTTTTTGTTGTTTAAAGTGGTCGTGTTGGAATTACTCACGAACCTGTCCACTGCGTAACTAGAGGTGATGGATATTACAAACTTCAATCGAAGGTGCACTGCTTATTTCGCATCACT
>Ga0233444_10000169_pt1 | contig 90648 bp, 85 predicted proteins | sample SI_124_October20_6_FD_182792 | JGI IMG/M metagenome (GOLD analysis project Ga0233444, IMG submission 182792) | Seawater microbial communities from Saanich Inlet, British Columbia, Canada - SI_124_October2016_10_MG | ecosystem: Environmental > Aquatic > Marine > Inlet | place: Canada: British... | reverse complement strand
CCATAGCGGCATAGACTAGCGGCCCCATGTAATTCAATAGAGAAATGTCTTCTCCGCTTGGCCCTACTGCTTCCCTAAATGCATATTCTAAGTCGACATCGGTAGAGTTCCACTCCGGTCTTACTCCTCCTTCTGCCAGATATGTAGTTGTATTATCATCAAGGAATGCATCTCCATACGCTTCATTAAATAAATCAAACATGCCATCTAGGTAGTAAGATTCAGCATCGCTTGGAAGCATTACAATATATCCTTCAACGGCTTGCAGGTTCTGGATGTTGTATAGATTGTAATCAGCGACTTCTTTAGCAGCAGATACTTGTTGGAAATGTATTCCAATCACCCCAGATGCGAAACCTGTTTTTGTAATTCCCATGACTGCATCAATAGCAGTTCCAGTAGCACCCACTACCTGTGGATTGAATGCAATATTCAGTTGACTAACTTCTGTTGAACAGGGGACAGCAGTTTCTTTTGAACACGCATAGGATGTGATTTGCTTGTAGGTAAGTAATCCATTTTTGATATCATAACTTTCAACCTCTTTCTTGAGAGTGACGTCATATGTTACAGGTCCTATTTTCTCGTAAATAGGTGCACTCATATTTTCAATGACATCATCAACATTCAATATATGCCAGGCGTAAAAGTCTCTCTCACTAGTTGACTCCGCCCAGTCTTCATTGACTTTCGTACACATTGTATTTTCACAGATGTCGTCCTTTGCTTTCATGGCTACTGCTTCTTCAACAGCAGCAGGAACTTGTCCCGTAGCATATGACCCCAATGCCAGGTTTAGTGAGACCAGAACTAGTCCGGTTGCAATCAAAATTGAGGTTAGAGGTTTAACTCCCATGTTCTGCGACTATCCAATTCGCCATTGAACCTTGCGCACAATTATTCGCTACGTAATCACTCTGTACCGGATATTGTTCCATCGGATTCTAGCCTATACAGTCGTATTGTACTCGTGGCTCCACGCATTGCCAGAGGAGATCCCGATATCGCAACAATCCTTTCTCCAGGTTTAATAGTGCCTTCAGCAGCAAGCATTCGTATGGCTTCTTGCATAGTTTGTGAGCCTCTTTCGTGTTCTCTTACAACGACTGATTTAACACCGGGTAGTAGATTCATTCTCCTCGATGCTCTTAATCTGTCCGTAACAGCAGTCACTACAAGGTCAGGGCGGTATCCTGCAACTAATCTAGGAGCATTTCCATGCTGAGTTGCTACTAATATGTGGCGTGCTCCAGATGTTTTTGCCAATTCAGCACCAGCATGTGCAACAGCACGCGTAGACCTGAACTTGGATAGCGCTCCGGGAGTTCCTCCAGAAGTTACCATTCCTTCTTCGGTAGCATTTGCTATTTTCACCATAGTTTCTACAGCAGCGAGAGGGTGATTCCCTGATGCAGTTTCCCCTGATAGCATTACTGCAGTGCCTCCATGTCTGATGGCTGTTGACACATCACTAACTTCGGCACGCGTCGGTCTTGGATTCAATGCCATTGATTCTAGCATTTGAGTGGCCACGATTACGACCATTCCTCTCATCAAACCAGCGTCGATGATTTTTTGTTGAGCGAGCGGTACTTGTTCAAGTGGGATTTCCACGCCTAGGTCACCTCTTGCAACCATTACAGCATCAGCGGCATCTAGAATGGAATGTAAATTTGTTAACGCTGCTGGGTGCTCTATTTTTGCGATAATTGGGGTATGCAATCCTGCGGCTTTGATTGCTTCACGAGCTGGTCTAATGTCTTCTGCACTGCGCACGTATGAGACCGCAATCCAATCAGCACCAGCCTCAATAGCATGCGCTAATGCCTTTCTGTCCTTTTCACCAATAGCGGGTAAGTCGACAGTGGTTCCTGGAACGTTAACTCCTTTTCTGCTAGTTAGTGGCCCACCATCTTCGACGAGGCAGTCAACATATGACGAAGGCTTGCCACTAGATTCTGTTACCGAGAGTCGTATCAAACCGTCAGCTAATAGAATTGTGTCACCTGTTTTCAATTCTGCAGAGAGTCCTGAATATTCAACCGGAAATTCAGGGCCCTCGTGTTTCTTCAGACCACATAGTAATCGAATTGACTCTCCATTTCTAACAACTCTGATTCCTTCAAACTCTCCTAATCTCAGTTTTGGTCCTGGTAAATCTGCAAGTATGCATGTGGTTCTGTCATCTGTTTCCAAAGATCTAATTCTATTGTAAAGTTCAGTTTTAGTTTCAGGTTCCCCGTGTGAATAATTGAGCCGAAATACATCAGCTCCTGCATTGAATAGTGTTTCCAGATTTTCAGGATCCCATGAAGATGGGCCGATGGTTGCAACCACCCTTGTCCTTCTCATGGTTGCTTGTGAGGGCAAGAGGACTAAAGGACTCTCTATGTAATCTCCATAATTGACTGGATTACAGACCTTCTGAACTTGCGTCATTTTTCCAAATTCTCGAGGTGTACCTAATGTTGCATGTACTTTACTTGATTTTCCAGCCACAATAATACTAATCCATGCATGTCTTAACGTTACTTATTGACGAACAAATCAATTTCATTTAATGAACTTGGTACACAGTCCGTACCATCTTATACTGGGTTTGAGAAGGCGTAAATATGCCAGAACCACTTCCGGATTTTGGCAATATTCGCTTCACCGGTAAATTGAGGCCTTCTCAAGATGCTGCTTGCAAAGTCATAATTCCACAACTTGATTCCGGTGCAACTCGGTTGCACATTGTCGCTCCTCCTGGTTCGGGTAAGACTATTCTTGGACTGTATGTGTGGGCAGATTTAGTCAAAAAACCCGCTTTAGTTCTATCTCCAAACTCTGCAATTCAGGCACAATGGGCTGCAAGAACATCTCTTTTCGATCTAGATGGAAAGGATGACTTCATCAGCACAGACCCAAAGAATCCGGGATTGCTCACATCCCTAACATATCAGTCAATAACTGCGCCGGGAAAAGGCGGTGAAGACATTGAGATTCAAGCCCTGACTCTGTGGGCTGAGAAATTAATTAGCGAGGGTGAAGCCCATGATTACGAATCATGTACGGCATGGCAAAATGATCTCAGGGAGAGAAATCGTGAGTATTACGATGCAAGATTAGGCACATACAGAAAGAAAGTTCGTGACATGGTTGCAAAAGAAGGAAATGCTCTTTCAATTTTAGGTGAGAGTGCTAAGAAAAACCTCGAACGCCTGAAGGACATCGGAATTGGCCTAATCATTCTGGACGAATGCCACCATCTAATGCACCATTGGGGTCGGATTCTAACAGAAGTAAAGGAATTATTTGGAAATCCTGTAGTTCTAGGATTAACAGCGACACCACCTGTTCCAGAAGATTTTGACGAAGATGATGCGAATCGGTATGAGGAGTTTTTCGGGCCAGTGGATTACGAAGTTCCAGTTCCGGCGTTGGTTAGAGAGGCTAACCTCGCACCTTACCAAGATTTATGCTACTTCGTAAGACCTGATTCTAAGGAATTACAATACATTGCAGGAGTTGACTCTGAATTCGAAGACTTGTTAATCGAGTTACGTGAAGAAAACCCTTCAAAGGGTCCAGAGCGTGTTCTAGATTTGGACGGGTGGTTGGTTCAATCGCTTTCTGAGAGGAAATCTCCTGGTGGGAAACCAATGGATTGGAACGAGTTTCACCGGAAGTATCCTGCATTCGGAGACGATGCTAGGAGATATTTACAATCAACAATGACGCAATTACCTGAAGATGTTCCGGAAATTGCAATGAATGGTGATGATGAATCATGGACAAGAATGAGTATGCTTAGAACTGTACTTAGCAGATATGTCAGACATGGTTTGAGGAGATCGAAAGACAAAGAAGACCATCGTTTGTCGGAATCAGTAGTATCAAGGTTGAGACTTCTAGGAATTCAAATTACAGAAACAGGTTCGAGACCGTGTGCATCACCTGTTGGCAGAGTCATGGCCTATTCTTCATCAAAGATTTCTGCTCTTAACAAAATATTTTCAACTGAAATAGGCGCATTAGGTGACTCGATTAGGGCAGTCATAGTTACAGATTTTGAGAAAACTTCTGCCACATCATTGGTTGATGGGATTTTAGATGATGAGGCTGGTGGGGCGATTGCTGTGTTCCGGTCTATGGTCTCTCATCCGGAAGGTGACTCTCTCGACCCAATACTAATGACGGGCAGCACTGTTTTAGTCGATGATGATTTATTTGAAAAATTCATATCTCGTTCTCGACAATGGATTTCTGAAAACGAAGTTGACATCAGATTAGAAGACCATGTGCATGATGGATATCATGAGATACATGGAAAGGGCAAGGATTGGGTTCCAAGATATTACTCACTAATGATTACTGAATTTTTCCAAGAAGGTTTGACAAAATGTTTGATTGGAACTAGAGGTTTGCTCGGTGAAGGCTGGGATGCATCTAGAATAAATGTACTAATTGACATGACAACGGTGACTACCAGTATGAGCATAAATCAACTTCGCGGGCGCTCTATTAGATTGGATTCTACTTGGAAAGAAAAAGTCGCAAACAATTGGGATGTTGTGTGCTTAGCAGAAGAGTTCACCAAAGGGTTCGATGATTATGATCGGTTCAAACGAAAGCACAAACAGTTGTACGGGGTTTGTGATGATGGAACTATCGAGAAAGGGGTCGGGCACGTTCATGCTGCATTCAATGACGCAAAACCAGAAGGTGTGAACGAAGGAATGGAGTTGTTCAATGAAGAGATGTTGAGTAGAGCTGCAAATCGGCCACATGTCCGTGGACTATGGGGTATAGGTCAGCCGTTTAACATCAAATCTAGTTCTGCCGTTGAAGCCAAATTAGGTTCTGGGTTTAGTGGTGGATTCAAATTTGGAATCAACAAACGACCATGGACTGATGAATCACTAATGCTTGAAATTTCAAAAGTTATTGTTGATACTCTCAGTGATTTGCGAGAAATCGATAGAGATTGTAGAGCCTCCGGTGGGAGTCGTGGAGGTGGATGGCTGAGGTTCCATCTTGAGCATGCTACAGAAGAGGAAACAGAGAAATTTACTAAGGCTCTCGAAGAGGTTCTTGGGCCTCTCGATAACCCAAGATACATAATCAGCAGACCAGCAATGTATATGCGTGACACTTGGCTTTCGAAATTATTGCCTGAAGTACTTGCAAAGTTCTTGAAAAAGGCTGTAACAAATGTCCAGATGTACCACAAAATTCCTTCGATTGTTGCAAATACAAAAGAGAGAGCAGAAGTTTTCCAGAAGCATTGGAACTACTACATTGGAACTAGTGATATCACATACTGTCGAAATGATGAAGGAAAACAGTATGTTGCAGAAATACGCAAAAATCGAATGGGTCCGAATAACAGTCTACATCACAAAGAAGTCTACCTTTGATCAGTCCCAAATTCCCATGTCCATCCTAGCATCTTCTGATGCGTGGATTTTAGGGTCCCATCTCGGAGACCACACTAAATTGATGTGAACGCTCTCAACAGCAGTCAGTGCTGCACGATGGGCTGCAGCCATTATTTCTGCTGCAGCAGGGCACCCTGGACTTGTAAGAGTCATGTCGACTTCAGCATGCTTTAGACCATCTTTAGATTCAAAACGGACATCATAAACTAGTCCTAACTCAACAATTGACAATTTCAATTCAGGGTCTTCAACATCATCAAGAGCAGTCAATACTTCATCTTTGGTTGTCATTATATCGCCTCTCTAACATTTCTTTGAACCATGTCAAACATGGTTCTAAATCCATTTGACCTTGAAGGAGTTAAACTGTTTAGAATGCCTGCTTCTTCAGCAAATTCGGGTGTTAAATCCAACACTTGTTCAGGCGTTGACCCGTTGATTGCTATCGATAATATTCCCTGCAAGCCCTGAACCATCTTGGCATCTGCAGCGGCTTTCATCCATACCTTTCCATCGATCATTTCGATTTCGATATGCGCAATCGATTGACAACCCTTGACTAGATTTTTGTCATTCCAACTCTCAACAGGAAGTTCATCCACTTCCTCTGAAAACTCCATTAGAATTTCAAGGCGTTCAAATTGCTCGTCGATATCTTGGAACTCTTCGATTAATTCCTGTATCGCTGCAGGCCAACTCATGCCATGGCCTCCAATACTCGGTCGACTCCTGAGAGGAATACTTCGGCATCTGACGCATCATTGTAAAGATAGAATGAAGCCCTAATCGTCCCGCTGACTCCTAGCTTATCCATCAGTGGTTGAGCACAGTGATGACCAGTTCTTACGGCGATTCCTTGCGCATCTAATAGTCGTGCAAAATCCTCGGGGTGTATTGTAGGGTGGTTAAAAGAAACTACAGCAGCATCGCCAGGGCCCAGTGAAGAATATACCGACATTCCACGATTGTTTAGTTGCTCGGCGACATCAGATGCTATTGCCAACAATCGGGCATGGTGGGCTTCAAGATCGACATTTGAAATCCACTCTAGCGCTGCAGCCCAACCTACGCCTTCTGCAATTCTAGGAGTTCCAGCTTCGAACTTGTGCTCATTAGTTTGGTAGGTTGACCCTTCCAAAGTGACAGTGACTATCATATCGCCACCACCCATGAAAGGTTCCATCTCTGAAAAAGCATCTTCGCTAATCAGTAATGCGCCAATACCGGTGGGGCCACACATTTTGTGAGCACTGAATGCCATAAAATCAGCACCAAGTCCCTTGAAATCAATCATCTCGTGAGGTACTGCTTGTGCAGCATCTAACAATACTCTGGCACCCACGTCCTTGGACAATGAAATGATCTCCTCTACTGGGTTTCTTACGCCGAGTACATTAGATGTGTGAACTACACAGACCAATTTGGCTCCCTCAAGAGCCACCTCAAATGCATCCATGTCTAATTTTCCGTCAGAGACCGGTACATACCTAAGTTCGATAGCACTCTTCTCAGCAAGCATTTGCCACGGAACAATATCGCTATGATGTTCCATTTCTGTTAGAACTACTACATCCCCTGGAGACAAGTTGTGATTACCCCAGGAGTGAGCAACCAGATTTATCGCTTCAGTAGTACCACTAGTGATCACTGCATATTGTGAATTGTACCTTTGTTTCAATAATGTGCGACATTCTTCGTATCCTTCAGTAGCCTCGCCTGCTAAAGTGTGTACAGCGCGGTGAACATTTGCATTTGAGACTGAATAAAAATCAGACATTGCTTCTATTACGCACAAGGGTTTCTGTGTCGTTGCTGCATTGTCGAGATAGACTAGCGGTTTGCCATTCACAAGACGTGAAAAAATTGGGAAATCTTGTTTCATTTAATCACCCGTTAATTAGACACTCAAGGTGCACCAGCAACCTTGTTCTGAGTGCTGCAATAACCGCTTCGTTTTTTACATCTCTGAAAGCATCCATAAGGAAACCTTCAACGATTAGTGCGGTAGCTTCATCTCCAGACAATCCTCTTGATTGGAGATAATGAAGTTGATTTGAATCGATGGGTGCACTGGCTGCGCCATGTGCAGCTTTGACATCATCAGCCAGAACTTCCAGTTCAGGTATAGCCTCGGCCCTTGCTTTTTCCGAAAGTAATAGGTTGCGGAACACTTGTCCAGCATCACTCTTGTCAGCGCCTTCTCTAATACTCAATAATCCAGTACCAACAGAATGTGATGAACCGTTACAAGCAGCATGCATAACCAAGGAAGAGTCGGTATGTCCGATTTTGTGGTCAATTTCTACATGATGATCGTCATGGCGGCTTCCGTGGCCGTTAGATGCAATTCCTCCACGAACTTCTGCGCCATTTTGGTCCAGTTCAACACGTATATCCGATTTTACCAGGAAACCACCGGTGGAAAGTGTGGAGAACTCGAGTGTCGAATCGCGGTTTACTAGCCAATCTTCACATCGAAGTAGATGACCATCTGACGACAAATCATTGATTAGAGCAACTGAAAGTCTGCCGATTACATTGCCTTTAATCCTGATGCCAGTCCACCCTGCATCACCGCTTAGTCGAATAATCAATGATGAATCTCCTGATGATTTTATGTTCAATTCTCCAGAGCAAATATGCCCGGAACATCTTAAATCAAGTTCTTTCGATTCATCTGCTAGAACTATTTCTTTGCAAACATTTGAGATTGAGTGGATAAAAGAACGTGCTATTTCATCACTGCCTTCTATTTCAGTATCAGAACCGAAAGAGAACTTCAGATCATCTGGCTTGGGTAACTCATCAACTTTGGTAGGGTGAATTCTCTTCCAGGGGGTATAGCGCCAGAGGTGTTGGGAACGAGGCGGAATTGGAATCTCCAGATATTGAATCATCCGATTGCACCCTCCATCTCCAATTCAAGAAGACGATTGAGTTCAACTGCATATTCCATCGGCAACTCGCGAGTGAACGGTTCAAAGAATCCATTCACTATCATTCCCATGGCTTCAACTTCACTGTGTCCTCTGGACATCAGATAGAATAACTGGTCATTGCTAACTTTCGAAACGCTAGCTTCATGCTCTAAGTCAGCACTAGCATTTCCTACTTCCATAGTTGGATATGTGTCTGATTGGCTGTCTGCATCAAGCATTAGAGCATCACAAACTACCTTCGATCTACATCCACTAGCCTTAGGAGTGACTTGAAGCATACCTCTGTATGATGAGCGGCCACCGTTCTTGGAGATTGATTTCGACAAAATATTAGATGTAGTATTAGGTGCCAAATGGTGTACTTTTGCTCCTGTATCTTGGTGTTGACCTTTCCCAGCGTAGGCCACCGATATGACTTCGGCATGAGCACCTTCGCCCTTCAGTAGAACAGCAGGATATTTCATCGTAAGTTTTGAGCCGATGTTACCGTCTACCCACTCAATGGTAGCGTTAGCGTAAGCAACGCCTCTTTTCGTGACTAAATTGTATACGTTAGCAGACCAATTTTGAACGGTAGAATAGCGGATTTTTGCTCCATCCATTGCAATTAATTCAACGACTGCAGAATGCAATGATTCCGTTGAATATGTAGGAGCAGTACAACCCTCTACGTAATGAATTGATGAACCTTCATCAGCGATAATCAAAGTTCGTTCGAATTGACCCATGTTCTTTGCGTTTATTCTAAAGTATGCCTGAACTGGCATCTCGACATGAATTCCCTTTGGAACATAGATGAATGAACCGCCAGACCAAACAGCAGTATTTAGAGCCGAAAATTTGTTGTCACTTGCAGGAACAACGGAACAAAAATATTGTTTCACAATCTCAGGGTATTCTTTGAGCCCAGAATCCATGTCTAGGAAAATTACTCCTTGCTCTTCTAAATCTTCTCTAATCGAATGATATACTGCTTCTGATTCGTACTGTGCGGTTACTCCGCCCAACCATTTTTGTTCTGCTTCAGGAATGCCAAGGCGGTCAAAGGTATTCTTGATGTCATCAGGTACGTCATCCCAATTGTTTTCTGTCCCCTTGGATGAGCGCAAGAAATAGGTGACAGAATCGAAATCTATCTGGTCTAGCATATTGCAGTTGCCCCATTTTGGCATAGGCATCTCTGTGAAGCGTTTGTAGGCTTTGACTCGGATGTCGGTCATCCATTCAGGTTCGCCTTTGAGTTCAGAGATATCTCGAACTACCTGTTCTGAAAGGCCCTTGTCGAAACGAATTGTAGCATTTTCAGGGTCATGAAAACCATATCGGTAATCTCCTACTGCTTCTCTTGCTGAGTCTCCTGACATTTTCAACACCTCATGCCTCTAACCAGTCGTATCCTTGGGCCTCTAATTTGCCAGCGAGGCTTGCATCTCCAGTTTTGACAATTTTACCGTTGATCATTACGTGTACAAAATCAGGTTTGACGTGATCAAGTAGTCTTTGATAATGAGTTATGAGTAGACAACCTGCATTCGGTGCGACGCTGTTGATACCATCGGAGACTACTCGCAGGGCGTCAATATCTAGCCCTGAGTCTGTCTCATCCAATAGCGCAAGAGTTGGATTGAGTAACAACATTTGGAGGATTTCTAGGCGTTTTTTCTCGCCACCGCTGAACCCATCATTGACATACCTAGATAGGAACGAACGATCCATATTCAGCGCTTCCATGTGTGATTTGAGTTCTTTTCTGAAATCTCTTGCACTTGGTGCAGATTCACCACGAACGGCAGAGACTGATTTACGTAGGAAAGTACCTACTTGAACTCCAGGAATTGAAGATGGGTACTGGAAAGAGAGAAACATTCCGGCTCTAGCACGCTCAAAAACTTCCATTTCTTCGAGAGGTGTGCCTTTGAACCTGACTGTGCCTGAGGTTATTTCATACGCTGGGTGACCCATTACGACGTTTGCCAATGTAGACTTGCCAGCACCATTTCTACCCATTATTGCATGGATTTCACCGATGTTAATTGTCAGCGATAGGCCTTTGATAATCTCTGTACCATCCACGCTCACGTAGAGGTCTTCAATGTTCAACACCTCGTCTCCCATGCCTTTCGCTATCGCCTCCCCTTTATGAAGGACTGTACGGCGTTGTAACTCGTAAAGCGAGGGTTCTTGAATATCCGACTAAACGCAGCGGCATGGATGACGACATATTGGAGCAATACCGTCGCGAGGCCGCCGCTGCAATGGAGAGCGAAGCAAACAAACGAATTGCTGAAACATCCAATCCGGAATTGGACGAAATCCTCAGGAACAAATCCCTGCATGATGTTGAGGATTTAGTTCCTTCACTATTAGCCAGATTAGGACCTGTTCGAGCTGCTTTGGACGGCCATGGGGGCGGAATTGCCGTTACGAATAAGGAACTAAATGATGATGGTTTATTCATCATCCTTGACTTGACAGGAGCTTGTTTGTCGTGTGGAGCAGCCCCTGGTACTCTGCAGGGAGTAAAAGATGACCTCGAAAAAGATGAAGAGGTTTCTAAAATCAGTTTCTGTTCTAGCCTTTTAGACACATTCGATGACCTTGGACGAGAATTCATACTAGCACATGGGAAAGTCGATTTCGTTTGAAATCCGACCACATTATCATATATCGGAAATAGGAGGTCAGTCAATGCGAGAAGTTAGAGTTAGGTATTCAGGCGCACAGATGATGCGAAGCGACTTCAAGGATCTTTTGGAAATCTGTGAGAGAATAACTCTCATGGTAACCATTTGGAGAAATGAGGAAGAAGGATACCTTCGACAAATCTTCGAAATAAAGATGATTGAAGGGCAAGTTATTGATTCGATAAATGACATTACTTTCATGATTGTTGAGGATGTACTTTCTGTCAGAGAAGAAAAAGGACATGTCGTACACACAGCAGTTGTTCGTAATTACCACCAGCTTGGGCTCATCGGACAATCAATCGAAACTGCAGTTGTAGTACCCGGTTCGTGCGTTGGACGCAGTGAAGGAGTAGTAATCATACGCGGTTCCCCTGAAGGGTGCAAACGTATGGTCGAGGGTTTGAGACATTGGAGAGAACCGAACTCAATTTCAGTAGTTGATTCAACACCCGATGATATGGATTACTTCACAAAAGATCTCACTGAAGCAAGGATTACTGCATTTGCAGCAGCATGGAAAATGGGTTACTACCAGAATCCGAGAGGGTCATCTCTTACAGAAATAGCATCAAGCATTGGAATCTCAAGAGTGACACTGACCGGCCACCTTCGTTCTATTGAAAATCATCTGGCCACATTAATGGCAAAACGGCTCAACCTTTGACAACAAGGTTGATGCCGAATACTAGGGACGACCCTGCATGAAGTGGCAGGACGGCCGGCGGAAAGACCCGAAAAGTTGCCGCGAAAAAGACGTCGGCCGTTTCGAAATAACCGCTAGAGATGGCCAAGCTAGACTTGGTAAATTACACACCTCTCACGGCATATTAGAAACGCCTTGCTTACTGCCTGTGATAAATCCAAACATAAGAACAATTGAACCGCGTGAGATGTGGGATAAATATGGTATTCAGGCATTGATTACAAATTCATATGTTATTTGGAAACATGAAAATCTGAAAGAACAAGCACTAGCGGAAGGAGTTCATTCATTGATTGATTACCCTGGAGTAATTATGACCGACTCAGGAACGTTCCAATCTTACGTCTATGGCGATGTTGAAGTTGGTGTGGAAGAGATTGTAAAATTCCAGAAAGATATAGGGGTAGACATTGCAACTATGCTCGATATATTCACACGTCCTGATATGACTTATTCTCAAGTTGAAAAGGCTGTAGATGAGACTGTTTCAAGGGGGCAAATATCCATTGACACGGCAGATGGCGTGATGTTGAATGGACCAATACAGGGTGGTTTGTTCCCTGAACTGAGAGTCAAAAGTTCAATTGAAATGAGCAATTTAGATTTCAGCATCCATCCAATTGGGGGTATTGTTCCGATAATGGAGCAACAAAAATATCGAGACTTGGCTAAGATTATGCTGGCTTGTAAATCCAATTTGTCACCAAATCGCCCAGTCCACATGTTTGGATGTGGACACCCTATGCTCTTCCCTATGCTGGTTGCAATGGGGGCGGATCTATTCGATTCAGCTGCGTATGTATTATTCGCTAGGGATGGAAGATTGCTAACGCCTTGGGGTACTGAACGAATTTCTGAAATCGAAGAATGGCCAATTCTAATGCCCGCAATTTCAAATTACTCGCCTGCAGATGTTAGGGCTATGGATAAGCAAGAAAGAACAATCCTTCTTTCAAAATTCAATCTCGAAGTCACATTGCAAGAGATGTCAAGATGTAGGCAGGCAATCAGGGATGGAACGATTTGGAGACTTGCAGAAAGAAGAAGCCATGAGCATCCTGCACTTCGAGAAGCATTTTTGTGGATTGTAACAAACCCGGCTAAGTCGTCAATGAACCCTCTAATTTTGGATGATGTTTCAGCATCAAAAGAAACAGGTTTGCAGAGAGGTAAGTGGGAAGAAAACTGGGATTGGCTCGTACAGTCACAACAGACTCCACGCACAGGCAGTGAATCTTGGGGCGGTACAGATACTCACCACAGACCTCATGTCGAAATGGCAAGGAGAAGGCTGTTTGCACGCTGGAGGACTCGTAAATCAGGGGATGTGATTGTATTCCATGGAGCAAGCGCCCCGTGGCGAGAAAGAGTCGGGGATTTAGTCGAAAGAATCTACTCGCTTGACATGGAAATATTCGTTCAGACACCACTAGGGTTAGTACCTTGGGGACTTGAAGACTTGAACCCCTGGGCGCATATTGAAGGCCCAGAATGGTTGTGGAAGAGGAAACCAGATTATGCCTGGATTCAGAGAGAATTACAAAGACTCGGAATTTTCGACCGTAAGATCGTGGCTATTGACATCTCAGACACTGAAGAATTGCATAACAGAGTCTTCCAACAGTTGGGTATTGAACCGATGGATAGGACTCCTGATCTGAAAAAGCAGGCTCAGATTATTGACAAGTTATGCGTGTTGTACAATATTGAATTAAATGACGCAATTAACTTATGTGAAAATTCAACTTTTGTCATGAGCCGAACTAGTAGAATTCGTAATATGATTGACTCTGAGGGATTGCATTTGTTTTCTCCAAGGCTAGCAGAGGGCGGAATGTCACTTACAGTTGAGGGCGCTAGGAAACTCCATTCACTCAGGAAGTTGGCGACACCTACGGAATTCATTGTCGATGATTTCACCTTCCATCCAGGCGAAGGGCCGGCTTGGGTAGTAGTGGATAGCGACGCTGAACCATTCGTCAATGAAGGAAGGAATGTAATGCAAGGGTTTGTGTTGGCGTGTGACCCTTGGATTAGACCCGGCGAGACAGTCTTAATCGTCAATTCTGAAGGTAAATTACTAGCGATTGGGCGCTCTCAATCAACAGCCGGGGAATTGGCTACGTTCAAGAAAGGTATAGCGGTAAAGGTTCGAGAAGGCTGCCCCTGAAAGGGGCATGTTCAAGTGCCTTTCTCGGTGTGAAAAGGTCATGGTCGGAGATTTGATTATCGAGTCAACTGCTCTAACCAAGTCTTATGGCCCACACGTTGCTCTTGATTCATTAGATATCAAAATCGAAAAAGGAGCAACAGGACTTCTAGGGCCGAACGGTGCTGGAAAGTCCACATTCCTCAAAACGATGCTTGGCCTAATTCAATTAACTTCAGGTGAAGGAAAGGTTCTAGGTTTCGACATCAGAACTCAAGGAGATATGATTCGTCAAAGAATCGGCTACATGCCTGAATATGAGGCCCTTAACCCTGGCATGGAAGCGATTCATCAAGTCCGATATAGTGGTGAGTTAATCGGAATGAATCCCAATGTCGCCCTACAAAGAGCGCATCAAGCACTCGAATATGTAGGACTGGGCGAACAAAGATACCGCCAAGTTTCTACCTTTTCCACGGGAATGAAACAAGCAACAAAGCTGGCTTGCGCTTTAATCCACGACCCAGCATTGATCATTGCCGATGAACCAAGTAACGGCTTAGACGCAACGGCTCGGGAATTCATGCTGAACACATTAGAGACCACTGTTAACATGGGTCAACGTTCTGTGTTAATGGCGTCTCATTTAATGGACGATGTCGAAAGAGTCTGCGAAAACATCGTCCTTCTGCACAAAGGTAAACTCGCTGCACAAGGCAAAATAGAGGACCTGAAAGCAATCGATAGAGAAGTCGAGATACATGTTTGGGGCTCTGCCAATAAAATGGAAGAAGCACTCTCCGATAGAGGTCTGAAAGTAAGACGAGAAGGACGGGTCATGCGTATTGGTCACACTGGTGATGAAACGTATAATGAGATATTACAAGTCGCTTCAAAAGTCGGCACTCAGGTCAGGAGAATGCATGACCATGAAGCAAGTCTTGAAGATTTATTCTTAGTGATAATGGAAAGGTTAGGCCATGACATTAAGAGTTCTGAAGACCTATTGGGGGGTGTCTGATTGGAAGAAGAAATATCATCTGATGTGCCTTTTGAACCGGCTCCATCCAAAGCAGGATCATTTGGTGCAGAGACTCCAGTTACCGGCAAAAGCCAGATGCAAGCGGCTTGGTCAGCAGATCGAGGTGATGATGAGGCTGGAGCGCAGGTCGCATCAGTACCTGCGGGTCAGATTTTCGAGCAGATATACAAACCATGGGAAGGGACATTGAACCCCAGATGGATGAGGAATTGGGCGATTCTCAGACACCACGTTCTCGGTGTCTTCAAAAAAGGACACAGGCCATGGAATGTACCAACAAAATTATTCATATTTTTCGTGATAATAGCATCGATGACAGATGTAGCAATGGTTTTGCTATTCGGAATGATTGGAGAGCCCAATCTCTACGGCATATGGGGTGTAAACCGAGACAATATGTATGGTCATGTGATGGGGTTCTTTCCCAGGAATATACTCTACTACCCAATAGTTGCGGCTCTTTTGGTAGGTGGTATGATTTCAGAAGATAGGTCGCATGGCACGAGTGCAATGTATTTCTCAAGACCGATAAACCGCTTTGATTATGCTGCAATGAAATTTTTGTCAGTCGGCCTAATTTTATTCTTCATTATCGATGGAACACTTGCAGTATACTACTTTGCAGACATATTGGTGATGGGTAAAGGTTGGGCTTGGATAATTGACACATTCCCTCTATTCCTCGCAACTTTCGCCTGTGGAATTATCCTTTCATTCACATATACCTCGATTGGCTTAGCATTATCCAGTGTTTCAAGAGGGAGATTCTTCCCGGCTATAGGGCTCATTGCCATCTTGATGGGTACCCGCTCAATGGCAGCTATAATTGACGGATTATTCGATAAATCAATCCTCTATGTTATTTCACCATTCGATGCAGTGGCACATGTGTGTCAAGCACTAATTGGGACTGAAATGACTTACGACCACCCCTGGGTATGGAGCCTAATTTCAGTTGTTGTGATTAATGGCTTAGCACTTTATCTCCTTGCGAATAGAGTATCTTCTCTGGAGGTGACTAGAGAATGATGCCAGACATGACTCAACATGGTAAAGCAGAGACTAAAGAGTGGAAACCTGTTGAGAATGCACCCGTAATTATGTTCGACAGAGTTTCGAAAACTTATGGCAGAATTAACGCCCTGGGAGGAGTGTCGCTTGGGATTTCTGGTGGTGTAACCGGAATTCTTGGTATGAATGGAGCGGGCAAATCTACAATGTTCAAATTGATGATGGGTAAAGTGAAACCAAGTTCAGGTGCAATTCGATTATTCGGGACCGATCCTTGGAAAAACCCTGCACCATATTCGCGAATCGGATTTGTTCCTGAGCATGAGAAATTGCATGATTGGATGACAGCATTTGATTTCGTCACAACATTCGCTCGCTTACATGGAATGACTAGAGATGAAGCAGCGGTTGAGGCAGAAAGGGTCCTTTCATTCGTATCTTTACATGAAGTCATGCACAAGCGTATAGGTCAATTCTCCAAAGGTATGCGTCAGAGAGTAAAAATTGCTCACGCATTAGTTAATGACCCTGAACTAATTATTCTTGACGAGCCATTACAAGGATGCGACCCGCTTGCTAGAACTACGATTATGAATGTGATTAAGCAATTAGGAGTTATGGGCAGAACCGTCCTAGTTTCCAGTCACATATTGCATGAAATTGAACGCATTACAGAACAAATCGTAATCTTACATCGCGGTAGGGTACTGGCATTGGGCAACTCACATGCAATTAGAGAGATGCTTGATCAGCATCCACACAAGATTGTAATCGATTGTGAAAACCCACGTGAATTGGCAAAAGACTTCGTAAACATCGATGAAGTAACTGGTATTACTTTCAAGGATTCTACCAAATTACAGATCGAAACGAAACACCTTGGTGAAGTTCACAAAAAATTGCCTGGCATCATTGTCAACAGCAAGCAATTGGTAACCGGTATCGACAATCCAGATGACGACCTACAGTCTATTCTGTTGTATTTGACTGGAGGGTCGCTATGAGTAATCGCATGGATACCATTTGGTCAAAACTTGATCGCAAGTCCACTGCAATAGCTGAATTCACAATGAGGCAATACCGCACAAGGATTTCGACATGGGTAGTTCTTGGGGCTGCAACCGTTGCAATATTTTTGATGCTCTTATTCTACATCGAAGCGATGAATACAGAAATTGAAGCAATCGATAATGATGGCGATTCTTTTGATACTGACGGAGATGGTTATCCTGATGGACAAGAAAGGTTGGAAGGCACAAACCCAGACTCCGACCAATCATTCCCCGATTGGGTTGAACCAGACCCGCCTGAGAAATGGATAAATGAAGATGACATTGATTGGGACACTCTATCTGACGGCGAAAATTATGTTGGCAAAGACGATGATGGCGATTGTGAAAACCTGGACACTAGTAGTCAAAGGGACAGCAATAATAACAACCAAGATTGTGACATTGTAATCACAGTCGATGAATTGAATGGCACAATAATTATCGAACAAGACAGTTATGTCGACGAAGATCCAGATGAAGACAAATATGCAAAGGAAGCAGGACATAGAGCATTTATCTTAGGTATTGGTAAATTCGGAATCGTTTACTTGCTTGGAATATTCCTCCCACTATTTTTGGCTACTGGCCTGATTCGAGAGGAGATGAGTGATGGAACAATACACTACATGCTTGCAAAACCGATTGCAAGGGGTGAAGTTCTCTTGTACCGAATGTTAGGCTACATCGGTATAACATGGCCATTCATAATTGGATTGTGCTTAGTAATGTGCCTAATTACGGGCTTCACAGGTCCTGGTGATGGGGTTTTCCGGTGGCAAGACATTGGTGTGTGGCTGACTATCGCTTGGGCTGCAATGTTGGTGTCATTGGTATATGGTACCATATTTTGTGGATTCGGAATCATATGGAAAAATGGAGTGATTTTAGCAATCCTATTCGCTGCCTGGGAACTTGGTATGGCTTTCGTTGCAATATTATCTGGCGGAGATTCATCTATCAGGTACTTTTCAGTAATCGGATGGGGAATGATAATCGTTGACTCAGGAGTTGCAGTCTGCTGGCCAGATAATTGGCAATTGATACAGTCTGGACTGTGGGGTGGCGGACAAGGCGGAGAAAACTGGCTTGGAGAAATGGATTACGAACCTCTGCCTGCTGCAGTACCGCTTGAAACATTTAGCGGGAATTCAAACCTAGGAGTAAGCAGTTGGTTAGCATTTGTTATCTCGAGTTTAGTATTGGTATTCCAAGGAATAATTTCTTGGTTTATTGGTCAAAGTATTTTCAAAGGCAAGGAAGTGGATTGATGTCAGAAATCAACAAGTTCGAGGGTGACCTGTCGAGTTTGTGGAAATTGCAAAATTTGCCTCCAATACATCACTTGACATGGGACTGGTGGTGGTGGCTGGTAATGTTAGATGATGAAGGCGGAAATCCAGCTGGCAAACAATTGATGGTACTCTGGTCTACCAAGGACAATCCCCTCGTAGAGGTAAATGGACATCCTTGGACCCCTGTCGGAAGGCCGGGTTTTGATGACGATGGTGCGATTGCAATGGATGGAATGGTTGCAGCGTGGTGGTATGACGGAAAGAAAATGATTGAGCCCCTCGTCCTCGAAGAGAGCAGAATCATTGTCGTGGCGGAAGGTCATCCAAAATGGCCTCACGAAAAAGGAGGAGTTGTTGCCTCGCATACTGAGAAAGAGTTCTCGATGGGCCTCACTCCCGATGAAGCGAAATTCTGGCTACGGCTAGAAACCGATCACGGGGATTTTGATTTGGAGATGGAACCTTGGAACAAAGCCATGTCCAGCATGAAAGTGGCTCAGGCAGAATATGGTTTGGGAATGGGGTATGGAATCTCAAGGTTACACGGTACTCTGTGCAAAGGTACAATTGATGGTAAAGAAACATCTGGTACTGCTTATTTCCAGAAAGTGTGTGTTCAGGCACCTTCGCCACCTTGGTTTTGGGGGATGTTACATCTTGACGATGGGTCTTACATCGATTGGTTCGTTCCTCATGTTTCGCCAACTATTACTGCAAAAGATTCACGACCTTGGAAAAATAGGGATATTGCTCATTTACCGCTCTCAATGGGTGGGTTATTTCACGATGTTAGCCGAGGTCGTAGTGAGAAATTTAGCGAAGTCAGAGTTGATAGAACCTGTGATGAAAAGGGATTACCAACATTCCATGTCCATATGTGGAATGGGATTACTGAGATTCGAATTGAAGCGAGAGCCGTAACAAGGGCACATTGGACATTCGACCAACCTACACGTGGTGGAATGAAGTCTCATCTAACCTACAATGAGTACCCATTAGACGTGACTAAATTAGAGATTGATGATGAATTAGGAGTTAGAACTCGCAAAGACTGGGGCACTGTTCGTGGCAATGCCGAACACTCTTGGGGGCTACTTCACTAGCAAAATCGCCGCAAGGTTCATCATCGACTATGTTTCGTTACTAATTAGGAAGGGTCACTATGTCCGATGAGGAACAACAACCTGCTGAAGAAGAAATCGTCGAAAAAACACCTGTTGAAGAGAGCCCTGAAGCACCTGCTGCAGATACATCGGCTTCTTTGAGAGAGAAATTTAGACTCACTGGAGATGAGGAGATATTGCAAGATATCAAACCATCAGTATTTGCATTTACTCCGATGTATGGAATAGCCTCGCTAATTTTGTTTGCACACTGGATGTTTGAGATAAACTGGGATAGCGATGGAACTACTTTCTCAACCATTATGCAAGGGATAATTACTTTCGGAAAGGTCGGTAACTTTGGGTTTGTATTTGTTATGCTGGGTATAGCTTGGTTTAACAGAATGATGAACGGTTCGACCAGTGGAAAGTGGAGTACAATGTATCTATTATTGGTTGCATTTACTCCAATGGTACTCAGTATCGACAACATCATGGAATCTTTAGGAATAATCGAAAATGGATTTATCCCACTAGATGATTTCCACTACATGGCATTTGGACTGTTTTGGTCGATACTATTTGTAGCACTGACAATCTTCTATCAGAGGAGTTTCCATTACGCTATTACCAACCATAGAGTCATTTTCACTCAGCACCTATTCATCCCTGGTGATGGAAGAAGAATCCTTTTCGACAATATCAATGAGATTAGAACTCAGAGAACATTCATGGGAGCAATGCTAGGTTACAACACAATAATTTGTGACACAGGCAGTCAATTAGGCATTGGTGAAGAAGCCATGTCAATTTCCGCAGGTGCTACTGGAAGTTCAGCACCAAGTGGAGATGCAAATACTGTGGAAGGACAAGTCACTCGAAGTATTTTCAAGAGACTGTTTGCATTTATTACATACCAGAGGACTCGAAAAATCGACCTACCTGACCCTAAATTCTCTTTCTTTTGTATTACAAATTGGAAATCCGTAGAGAATCTCCTAAATGAAATGCATCAGCGACACAGCCAATCTGGAATTCTTAATGAATTGAAAGACCAGATTGCAGAAAGTCAGTAATTACACACAGGTTTCAAAAACCTGTTACCTGAGGCGTGGGTATGAGCGAACTCATCCAACAGGCAGGAATGGCACTATCCGGTGGACAATTTGACGATGCAATGGCACTTTTCGATCAAGCACGAGAAGCAGAACCTGATAATGCAGTAGCGCATTATGGATGGGCTGAAGCGGCTTTCATGCGCCTGTCCATGGACATGGCTGAGGATGTACCTGCAGGTAAGATAATGCAAGTTTACAAGAAGGCTATGCAACTTGATGAAGAAAATCTAGAATATGTAGCTTCATTCGCTAACTTCTGTCTTGATTGTGGACGTATTCCAATGGCTATCAAAGAGTATCAGCGCTTAGAAAAGATGGCTGAACTAAATGAAATTCCAGTAGACGACACCCTATTCGATGCTAGCAGACTTATTGTCGATGCCATCGAGAGAGTTGGCCAAGGAAGAGACAACCCAATGATTCAGCCTTGGTTGAAGCAGTCACTTATTTGGGCTGTTGGCGGACTTGGATTCAGCGCAGATGATGCTGTTGAAACATTGACCTCAGAGTGAGCGTGAAATCGATGAAGAAGGCGCGAATCGCCTTCCGTTTCGGGCACTATGGTGACTGCTTTCACGGCAGTCAAGTCCAACCCGATGTTCCTACTGTTCAAGGTACATTCATGCACATTTTCAAAAAGAAGTTGAAGTGGACTCAGGAAAGAATGCCAGTTCCAATGGCTAGTAGAACAGACTCAGGGGTTCATGTTAGACAAAACGGGGGATTCATTGACATCGAGCAAACTCGTTGGGACGCAATGGGCGAAGTCGGTTTCATGAAAGCCGTAGGGCACCAAATCCCAGACACTATTTCTCTATTTGATGCCATGCAGGTGTCCGATGATTGGAGTCCTAGGCGTGCACTACATCGGACCTATCGTTACAGAATGGAATGCATGGAGGGTTGGATTGAACCTGAACTTGAGGATTTCACTCATCTTTGCTCTCTGTTTGAAGGTGAACATGATTGGGATAATTTCTGCCGTAGAGAAACAAACCGCTCAACAACAAGAGTTGTTGAAACCTGTAGGCCATGGATAAATTCAGGACGAATTGTTGGTTTTGAGATAGTTGGTGAAGCATTCATTTGGAATCAGGTAAGGAGAATTGCTAATGCCATCTTTGCAGTTACTACAAACTATGAAAGCATAGAAAGAGTGATTGAAGCGAGGGATAATCCACAAACGGAAATTGACCTAGGATTGGCTGAACCAGATTGGTTGATATTGTGGTCTGTTTCTTGGGAAGAAATTCCAGTACAGGGTTCAACTGAGCCCGTAATTCCTAAGCCCGACCATTCAAGCTCACGTTGGCAGGAATTATGTCGCCAACAGCAAAAGGAGATTCTAATTCGGCAGTTTGATCTTATTCAAGGACGATACTGACTATATTTCCGTCCGATAAATCACAAGTTTCTCTCAGGAAAATTCCTGCAATGACCTCGACTACGTCTTCATGCCTAGTCAAATCCGGAATCAGGATTGCACATTCATGTTCTCCTTCTCCACAGATTATTTTCCCTAAGAATGCAGTCGCTCCCCCAAAGGAGACTCCATCTCTGTCAAATCCTCTAATGCGATGGGATTCAATGTCACTTTTCTCGCCTTCATCTAATCCGGCACTGACTCTAAGTTTCCTGTACTTCGTAAGAGAGTCACCCTTGACTTCGACATTTAGTGTGCCTGGCCAAGCACTCCTACCGATTATTGTCTTGAATTGGTCTTGGTAGTGATGTTGCGACATGAATATGTGGGCACGGCCGAGTCCTGACGAGACTACACCCTCGATGCGCATACCCCGCCGACAGGCATCTGATTCATGACTGTTTGTGAGTGGGCAAACAAGATGTAGAACCTCTCCATGGACATGGCATGGCAGGTGACTTATCTTGGATGGAAGAGCGCTACTCGCAACTCGAAGAACAGGCATTACTGTGGCAACCTCCTACTCTTGAAAGTGCTAATACGCCTCGATGTACGATGGATGGAAAACCTACAATCATGCTTTCTGCGAATAACTATCTGAATTTGACAACCCATCCTAAAGTGGTTGAAGCATCGATTGCAGCTACAAGAAAATATGGAGCGGGAAGTGGCTCAGTTCGTGCTATTGCTGGAACCATGGACATCCATCTTGAAGCAGAAGATAAAGTCGCTGAGTTCAAAGGTGTTGAATCATCTCTGATTTACTCTGCAGGATATACTGCAAATGTCGGATTAATCCCTTCCCTAGTTCAAGGCAAGCAAGATGTGATAATTTCTGATGAACTTAACCATGGCTCGATTATTGATGGAGTCAGACTTACTAAGGCGCAAAGGGCTGTTTTCCCACACAATGACATGGGAGCATTCGAGCAAATCCTGAAAGAATACGAAGGTGCAGACCGTAAACTCGTAATTGTTGACGGAGTTTTCTCTATGGACGGAGATATTTGTCCTCTCGATGAATTAACCGCACTTGCAGAGGAGTACAATGCTATGGTGATGGTTGATGATTGTCATGGAGAAGGTGTCCTTGGAGATGGGGGTAGAGGAATCGTAGACCATTTCAAACTACAGGGCAGAGTTGATTTTGAGGTAGGGTCATTCTCGAAAGCACTTGGAGTGCAGGGGGGAATTCTAGCCGGTAAAGAAATCGTTAGGAAGCACGCACTGAACCATTCTCGTTCATGGTTACTTTCTGGATCGCAACCTCCAGGTGTTGCAGCAGCACAGAAAGCCGCTGTTGAAGTATTGATGGAAGAGCCTCAGCATCACGCCAAACTATGGGATAATACCGAATATTTCCGTAAAGAAATGCAATCCTTAGGTTTCGACACAGGAGTTTCAACGACTCCTATTATTCCAGTAATGTGCGGGGAATCTTCCAAAGCGAAAGAGCTGTCTCAAGCAATGTTGAATCAGGGAGTCATGGCTGGAGCGATTGTATTCCCAATGGTTGCTAGAGGCAAGGCAAGAGTCAGAACACAGATGTCAGCAGGATTATCCAAAGACGATCTTGATGAAGTTCTAAGAATATTCGAATCGGCTGGTAAAGAAATCGGTTTGATTTAGGTAAATCAACGAACGAAGAAGACGAATCTCATTCTTCTTCGAATGATTCCACGACTTCCATTAGCTCAGAATCATTGCCTGCTACCTCGGATAATTCTTCGCTACGGTTCTCATCTGCAGGTGGCATGCCGGCAAATGGATTACCGCCGTCATCTATCATGCACAATAATCTCCATCTTGGAGCCCATGCTAGGTGTACATACATTGGACCTGGAAGCATAAGAAGAGTCCATGATAGGTATTCAGTAAATGTATTTGAAACCAACAAATCTGTGTGGACTAAAGTGAACAAAGTGAAACCAATAAATGGCATTGGATACATTACCTTACGGTTCACTGACATAGGCATTCGTTTAGTAATTGCATTCACAATTCTACTTGAGAGGCCTAGGAAAGCAGTAGCGAAAACCAGTAGGCTAGCATGGAGTATCCACAATGTAAGCCAGAACTCTTCGGTCATGTAGTAAGGTAAAATCAAGGCTAGGGATACCAACAATCCGTAGAATGCCCCGATGTTAGATGGATGGGACAACCACAGTGGTAGCCTTGAGAACCGCTTTGAAAGACCGCCTCCGGTTATCATTTCACGTTGTGATTCATCGAGTGAACCTAACTGTTCATCCCAAGCGGCAACCATGCCCATAGTATCAGTGCCGAGGAATACCACATTTGAAGGTACGGTGAGTTGAGCAAAGTAATCACTGGATTATTACTCTGGAGAGAACATCCGGGAAAGGGGGCCTTGCACTTCGATTTCATCATCAGGTAGCCACTCTCTTTCAAGTAGAGTTGAATCTTGGGCTTCTCGAACTCTTGCATCTTCAAATTCGTCGTTGGATTCATTTATCGCATTGTTGAGTGAAATGGCTTGATTGATAATTGATAGTTTGCGATTCAAAACTTTCAGCCCAAGGTTGGTGTCCCAATTCGAAAGTAGGGACATGTTTTCGTCTTGCTTGTGTACATTCCAGCCAGTTAATGGGTCTTTTACTAACTTCAAGCGATTTATCCCAGGGTCGATCCAATTTTGAGAGAATTTAACCATAATTTCTGAATCTGCTACAGCTTGTGACTCCATAAATGGATGGTTGAGATTAATTGCCAATGGAATAATTGAATGTTTTTTGACAGGCAGCATCATTAGTGTGGCAACTACCACAATTGATGACAAGACCACCACAAAATGTGTCAACCAAAAGAGTGCGAGAAATACGAGCGCAGAAGCCATTGCCGCATTCAAAGAATGGTGTTTCAGTATGGATTTGGAATGTTCGGCACCCAATGGTGTATTCCTAAACGCAATCAAGCCTCTTGGTGCGTCCATGCTTCGGCGATGGGCACTAAGGACATGAAACCGTCGTTGTTTTGCATTTTCGACCCCCATCATTCAAGAGGGGTGGAATTACCAACCACCCCGTAGGGGTGCGCATGGTCGAGTTACCACGAGGCAATATCATCGAAGAAAGACGCGGTGGCGCAAGCGTTCTCGCCACTTTAGTCAACGAGATGATTAAACTCGATTCTAGGGGCTACATCAGGTGCGAAAGAACCCCTGCAGAATCGATGCCTAGGGTCGGACAGGTTATCGTATCTAATGGTACAATAGCGGCAGCAATTCACGAATCAAGTGCAATACTTGAAGGATTAGAAGCATTGATTGAAATCGAATCAGATTGTTTACAATTGGACTGTATGCTACAATTAGTTGAGGATGTAGACACTAGCAGAATATTAGATCTCCATCCGACAGCGAAATTAATTATTGAATCACCTGAAGAAAGTAAATCTTCAAAATGGTGGCAAGACGTAGGAAGTCACTCAAACGCATGGACACGGTCTAGTAAATTACCTACTATTGAGGCATCCACTGAAGCCCCTGAATTCATCAAAACAAAGGCAGCATCAATGGTTAACAAATTAACAGTTAGTGGCAAATTGTTGAAACCAGGGTGTGTTTATTCTAATGAAAGTGACTCGATGTTTACCCTTGCTGCAAACCTAAAATCGCATGGCAAGCCACTGCTGGTAATCAGCCGTAAAATCAGAGAAGAATTGGTAGTCGCCTATGGGTTACCGGCAGAAGATTGTTTGTGGCTTTCACAGAAAGAAGCCGAAGGTGTTCAATTCGTTGATATCGATGCGATTAAAGGAACAGTATACGGATTCCTGGAAGGTAACTTACGCGCAGTTCTACTTCTTGACGGCTTGGAATATTTGGCAAATATTTGTGGCTCCAGTGCTGTGATTGAAATGGTCCGGGAGTTAGGCGACAGAATGCGCTTCGAAGATGATTGTCTTTTGATTTCATTTGATAGAAGTGCATGGGACAAATCAGAGGCTGCACAACTAATTAGAGCAGCACCATACCTCGATTCTGAAACTATTGATGCATGGAATAATGATTCTGAATCTCTTCTCGACCATCCGTTAATGGCCCCACCAACAGAAGAAGAACTTCTGCGATTGGCTGATTATTTGGAACAAAATACTCCCGATACTTTCACTAAAATTGAGCCTGTACCTTTTGTTGAAGAATCATCGACCTCTTTATTGGAACATGCAGAAGTTGAGGAAATTGAAATCGATGAATTAGAAAGCACCATGGCTGAAATCATCGAAGAACAGATTGATGATATTGCAGTGCAGAACATATCGAAGGGTCCAAGGAAAGCCCAAGTTGTCAAGCGCCGAAGGTCAAGAAAGGCAAAGTCATTGAATGAAAGAGATATGCGAAGAGCGGGCCTTGAGGCCGCTAATAGTGGAGCCATCACTAGCGAATTACCGTCCTCTAAATCAATACCTAAAACATTCACTGGACGTGGGCGGGATGGTAAAATGCCATCGATCCCTGAATTAATTCCTAACTCGCTTAGTGACATGGTGCGGCAAGATTCCATCACTAAAGTTCGCAATTTACCAGCAACTCAATTGGGTCCAAAGTCTGTATCTTCGATACATGAAAAGAAGATATCAGTTAAGGACCCAATTAGTCCAACTGCTGCCAGGGGAGTCGAAGTGAAACGCAATGAGTCTAAACGTGTCCGTTCTTCTAGTGTACCTCAAAAAGAATTAGACATAGATAAAGAATTACAATCTTGGAAATTTGAGGAGGAAGCGGAATGAATATTTCACATCAAGAAAAACTCCAACTTGCCCTAGCTAACGCTCGTCAAGCACTGGGTAAGAGTGCGCCTACTGGAAGGCCTGCTCTGTCTGAACTGAATCGATTACGTGGAATAAATGAAGTGAAAGATACACGTGCAGGAGATTTAATCACACGCACAGGTGTAAAGACTCGCCCTGTTTTCGACATGGTGGCAGATAGTATACTTGGGGAAACTAAACCTTGGAAAGCTAGTATTGATTTGGAAGAAGGTAGCAGTTCGCTCGCACAGATTGCTGCTGAAAGAATCGGTGGCATGCGTGAAAAGAAGGTTTCTGATAACATACAAATTGATGATCTTAGTGATGACCTAGGCGTTCTCAAAGATGGCAGACCAATATGGGCTGAAGTACTAGATTCACAACGGGGATATTCCACGAACTCAACCGACTTCGGAATGAAAGACCTTTCATTCAAGCCAAAGTGGCCACCTGTACAATATCTGTCAGAACACAATACATGGAAATCATGGCATGTCGTCGAAGAAAACTCCAGAGCATCTAGTGCGTGTGAAAAGGTGATCAGCAAACCTGGAACTTCGTTGAACCCGTTGCTGATACTCGGGGGTAGCGGCTGTGGTAAATCGCACATACTTAGTGCCTCAGTTCAAGCAATGATTCGGAGGCAAGATGGTAATGTTCACCTTTTATCGGCATCTGCAATGAGAGGCTGGGAGTCTTTACCACAAGGTTGGGAAGAAGCGGTAGCACATGCCAATCTAATCGCAATTGACGACCTTCATCTAGCCGAAGAAAGGATTGCAACAGAAATTGGTATGTTAATTGATTACGCACTTAATTTAGGAGTGCAGGTCATCGCAACTTCAAGAGTTGATTCTAACGAATGGCAAGCAAGAAGGCTATGGGAAGTAATGCGTTCTGCAACTAGCATTTGGATAAGGAGCCCTAGTTCTTCCTCATTGATAACTCATCTACGTCGTTCTGCAAGTGGAAGGGCGCTATTACTCGATGATTCGATGTTGGCCAAGATTGTTAGCTTTGGAGGGGGAGATTGGCGCGGCACAGATAGCGCATTCGAGAAAGTCGCTTTAGCCATTGAATCAGGCGAACGTGTCGTGAATAATGCGGATGTTGGATATATCCTTGAAGATACTCCGATTCAAATCACCGAACAAGAGGTATTCACACAGAGGGAAGATTTGGAAGAAATAGCATCCCGTGTGATTACAGAAACATTGGACCACGTCTACACTGGAACCGATATCGGAGGGGTTGAGTTAAATTCACCATTACCTGAGTTACAAGATGGCTGGGAAGTCCCAGAAATGACAATTGAGGAAAGAGACGACTTGCATCAAGTGCTAGTTGGTGAGAATCTAATCCCGCATGTAACCACTACGCTTACCGTTGATGAGAGAGAGGATTTCCTTGTACAGCGGGAATCAGCAATATCTGGGCTTGACAGAGTTAGAGTTAACGAAACGGCAGCAAGTATTGACAATCTCACAGAAGCCATGTTCGAAGAGATGAGTGAACATCATTTAGCCAAATCCAATCAGTTGGCTGAACTTGAAAATGAGATGATGAATTTAGCAGAAATAAGTAAGGATGCATCCGTAGAAGAATTAATTCAAATTGCAGATAGAGTTGGAGAAATTGAGTTGCTATTGGGAACTGTCTCACAATTACCAGATTTTGCAGTGCTTACTCCAATAACTCGTCTCGAGCCCCACGGTGAATAATATGAAACCATCTTGGTGGATGGCTGGAGTGCCATTTTCTTGCCAAACAGATTGTGGAAAATGCTGTGATGAACCCGGAGGAATTGTGTACCTACGTCCAGAAGATGCCATGATTATGTCTAAGCATCACGAAATGGAAGTACAAGATTGGTTGGAAAGAGATTGTCGCCAAACAATGGATGGCAGGTGGATTTTGAAATCAGATCCAGTGACCGACATTTGCATATATCTCGATGAACAGAAAAGATGCACTACCTATGAAGCGAGACCAGCACAATGTAGGTCATACCCTTTTTGGGCAGAAAACGTTCGTTCCGATCGTTCATGGAAGAAGACCGTTAGCGAATGCCCTGGCCTAGAATCGGAAGAAGCATTCATAATCAGTGGAGATTCAATCAGAACCAAAATAATCGAAGATAGAGATGCATCAAGAGGATTCCGTGAATGGCCTCCAAAATCCAGATGATATTTTCTAAATAATCACTGCATGAAGCGATATACACTAGGTGTTGCAAAAAACACCGAAACTACGCCAATAGAGCAAAACTAGCGTCGCACTTATACAGAAGCCTCCTGTCCCTGAGTACGGATGGTGAATCCATGAGTGACGAAGAGTCCTTACTTGACTTGACCACAGCCCACTTGAATACAGGGCTGCGTGGAGTTCCTGTCGGCACTTGCAGAACATCCTATGTCACACCAGGAGAGGGAGTCCATTATTGCGGATATCCGATTAGTGAATTGGCAATGATGTCCCCTGAAGACATCGTTTTCTTACTATTTCACAAAGAGTTGCCAACCTTGGACCAATCGGTTGAATTCAGAGAAGATCTACAATCGAGAGGGGCTATTCCTGATGGATTAGAACAAGTTCTCGCGACATTACCCAAGGACGGGCATCCAATGGATTGGCTGTCAATTGGAATTCACACACTTGGTATGTTGGGCGGTGTTGATGATTGGCGAGAAGATGCGCTGAACCTCATCGCAAGAATGCCTAGGCTAATGGGTCTAATTTTCAGGTATAGGGAAGGTAGAGCTGATGGAATACCAGAGGATGATTTATCACTGCCATTAGTGGGTAGATTTGCTAGCACTCTTGACTTCGACGGAGTAGACAAGGCTGTGATGAATAGAGTATTATCCACATATCTTGTACTACACATGGACCATGGTGGAGGAAATCTATCTACATTCGCAGGCAAGGCAGTTGCAAGTGGACATGCCACAGTCTATTCCTCAATGGCAGGTGCAATGAATGCACTTTCTGGCCCATTACACGGACGAGCAAATCAATCTTGTTTCGAGTTTGTTCAGCGAATCGGCACTTCAGACCCGGCAGAAGTCGAGAGATTTGTGCGAGGCGAATTAGAGGCAAAGCGCCCTGTGTTCGGATTTGGCCACGCTGTTCTGAGAAGCGAAGACCCTCGGGCTACAGCACAATTCGCATTGGGCGAAGAAATATGCCCAGATGATGAGTATTTCAGAACTATCAGAGTTTTGAGGCAAGTTGCTCCAATGGTGCTTTCTGAAAATCCAAAGATACGAAACACAAATGCAAATGTAGACATCGCAAGTGGAACATTGCTTAATTTCGTCGGACTGAAGGATGCAGAGTACTACACTACATTCTTCGGCTGGGCAAGAGTTGCAGGAATCGGCGCACAGATTATCGATGAAAGAACAGTAATGAGGAATGGAAAGGGGATTCCAATCTACCGTCCAAAGTACATTGCTGAAGAACAGACACTACGTCATTTGGACTGAATTACAGGCCTGGATGTCTTTCCACATCCTCTGTGGCCAATCATTCTAACGACATTCCAACCCAATTTTTCATCACTAATTTCGTGCCATGGAGCAACGTCGTCAGGAATTATCCCCTTTCTTAAATCATTCATCTCAGCGTCTGAAAGGGGCATTGTGGCAGGTCTTAGCCAACGAGCGCTACCACAAGGCAGTACCATTGAAGGATCTGAATAATCTGTCAGGAGGGAAAGACCTGCATCGAGTAAGTCTCTTTCCAGCTCAGGGTGGCCAGGCCAAACATACACTGGGAAATCATTGCGGATCTTTGTCAAGCGTTTCAATTGCCTGCCTTTGAGGCCGACTGGTAGTCCAATGTGAAGATACCTTTTGACGCCTTCAAAATAGTCCACTGCACAAGGCATCATCGGCGCGCCAGATTTTTTCTGGGAGCGTAAAAGGCGCGCAAATGAATAAGCAATAAATTCAGGTGCGGCTCTGAATCTCTTGCTTTTGTGGCTACCTGTACGTGGAACTATTGGCAACAATCTAGACCATGGCCGGTTAGAACCTGATAATTTAGCAACCTTCGCCATTGGTCTATGAAATGCATAGAACACTGCGGCTTCAGCGTGGATGTCAGCCTCATCAACCATTTCACTAGCGAGTTCCATCACTCTAGCCATTCTTTTGGTTGGGTCTTTGGAAATGTGTGGTAGGCTGCGTTTAATTTCGAGGCACGCAACCTTTGAGTGTTCTTGCCAAGGAACGAGCCACTCTTTGTCTGACATCAACTTTTCAAATGAACAAAATCCAACTTCTTCTAATTCTTTTAGATTCCATTCTTCAACATATTCTGAACGGCCATCTAACAAATCCTCTGATACTGATACTATGTGGTCATGGTGGACTACTAGTTGGTCGTCAGCAGTCAAGCGCAAATCGAATTCGACACCATCCATCATATTCATTGCCTTGACCAAAGACTCATGGGTGTTTTCCGCAGGTTGCTTCCATCCCATTATCCCCGCTTGTAAGGATTATCTTATTGAATCATGTGCCGGTTCACTAATCCGGCCCAACCATCATAAGCAAACATGATGGTCAACAGACATGGCAGAAGACCAACGCGTACGAGGATATTGTGCATATGATTGGGGAAAGAGTGCTTTTGAGACATCTGTAACCACTGCAGTATTCCCTGCTTGGTTCGCCTATCTATTCGCAGAAGCAAATGGAATTTCAACCAAGTTCCTTGGCTCAGAATGGACTGCGGATGCAATGTTTTCTGGAGCTGTGATGGTAGGTGCTCTAATCGTTGCCGTTTGTGCACCATCATTAGGAGTAATAGCAGACCGTCGAATGATCAAAATGTGGTGGCTTCGTACCCTTACATTTGTAGGTACCATTTCCTGTATTTTGTTAGCACTTTCACCTTATCTTGGAGTATCTATGGGTTGGGTTTGGGCATTGATAATGTTCATGGTTGCAAATGTTGGTCTAAATGGGGCAGGAGTATTCTATAATGCATTATTGCCTCACATGGGTGATGAAAGTGAAATGGACTCCATCTCCAACAAAGCATTTGCAGCAGGTTACCTTGGAGGAGGTCTTCTATTAGTAGTACACTTAGGGATGGTATTGTCACTTGATGGAACTTGGGTAATTCCGTTCGTCATGGCATCTTCTGGGCTTTGGTGGCTCGGATTTGCCCAAATGACATTCAAAATGGTTCCAGAACCTCACATCGAAAATGAAATGGAACCGATGGGCGTTATCGATTCAACGAAGATGGCCCTTGGTGAAGTTAAATCTACATTAGGAGACATCAAGAGTTTCAAAACTCTATTCATCTACATGATAGCATATTTCTGTTTCATCGATGGAATCAATTCAGTAACTGCACTTGCGGGAGTGTTTGGAATTGTAGTATTGGGATTAACCACTACCGGACTAATCCTAACAATTCTAATCATCCAATTCGTTGCAGCGCCAGCAGCTATTGGATTCACAAAATTAGCGGAGAAGTGGGGCACTAAGAGTGCTTTACAATTTTCACTCGTATGTTGGTGTTTCGTAATTGTAGGAGCTCTATCATTCGCACCGCTAGAACTTGAGAAGCATGAAGAGTATGATGTTCAGTATACTTGGGATGCTGATGAAAATACATACATTGCAGAAGCGAGAGAAGGCGTGAACAATATTGCAGCACTTCCAGATGATGATGAACAAATCTGGGCATTGGAATATGAAAACATTCTTCCTGTCGAAGAAAATAAGGATGTAAAGAGACAAGGTTATGCTGTAAAATGGGCATTTGATAAAGATGGAAAAGCAATACCTGTAACTGTAAATCTAACAGCAGATAATCTTGAAATGCTTGAATCTACAATGGATGAAGCCAGATTTTCATACAGTGTAGATGGAGGTGAACTTGATGGCGAAACTGGAGTTGGCATTAACCATCCATCGAGTCTTGGAGATGGCACACTTGATTTCATCCCTAAAACAGCACGCTCTATTGTTTGGGAACCACTTGGCATGAGTGTATTCTTCCAGTTCTTACTACTCGGAGTATTTGCAGGTGCACTTCTTGGTGGCTCCCAAGGATTATCTCGCTCAATGTTTGGACAAATGGTTCCTGAAACAAGATCTGCTGAGTTCTTCGGATTCTTCGGATTCTTTGGAAAGGTTGCTGCGCTCCTCGGTCCACTAATTTACTTGTGGATGACTATATGGTTTGACTCAAGAGTAGGAATTTCCGCGCTATCAATACTGATTATTGCGGGAGTCTTAATCCTGCGTAAGGTCGATGTTGAAGATGGAATCGCAGTGGCTAAAGCAGAGGACGAAAGAAACCGTTCAACCGTTGCGGAGTGAAAACGCTCATATCCGTTAGCACAGGGGAGTGAACTATGAGTCCATACTGGGTGATGATGGGAATCATCTTGATTTTGACTCCACTCACCTGTTGGGTGTTCACTCTTGGCAGTAAGGACACACGAATGCCACTCAACAATGTGTTCCAAAAAATCCACGAGAACAGGTATTACCTACATATTCTCGGATACATGGTTATTATCAGATGGAAGGCTCTAACTGATGACCTGAATGAACCAATGAAGATTCGTACCGGAAACTGGACAGATTACATCTATGCGTTTGAAGGGGATGCAACCTTATGGGTTCAGAAGACTTTTGAAAATGCAATTCTAACAGAGTTTTTGAATTTCCACTATTTATTCATCTACTTATTCTTGATTTACATCACTACGGTCTACTTTGCTTATGTTGGCGAAAGAGACATGACTGACAAAGTAACACTGAATTATTTGCTAATCTATGCAATAGCAGTTCCATACTATCTTTTCTTCAATGTCGAAGTTACTTCTTCTTGGATACCTGGGATGAAGGCACTATTGTATCACGATGGATGGTACACTGTATTCTACGCTTCCCATGACCCATTGGACAATGCAGTCCCATCATTGCATGTGGCGATTCCATTTGGAATGATACTTCTAAATTGGTTACATTGTAAAGAGAAGGAAATTCGAATGCGTGATTGGGCACATTGGCCATATCACCTATTCATTGTAATCAATACAATACTATTCGTTTTCACTATTGCATACCTTGGAATACACTGGTTTGTTGATGTTCCACTAGGAATGTTAGTTGGAGCAATAGGTGCTTTATTCATACATCACATCCAACCTAGGTTACGAAATAACCACGGTAAATTGTTTGAAGGCGTTGATAAGAAGAAAGTCAAGAACCACTTTATCTGGGAAGGTGCAATAACCATTTTGATGCTATTCTTGGTGGTAGGAGCAGTGTCTTACCAAAGCGACAATGTCGATGATCGTGTATCCATGCGCCTTGGAGGTGGAGATTCTACTTATGAGATTCTTACACCATTGCAATATGGAGAAGAGGTCTCAACAAAAATAAAAAATTGGGATGATGATTTAGAACTTGAAATCGTTTTACTCTGGGTTGATGAATCTGTAAGATACATGGACGAAGGAGTGATTGATTGGGAAGAGTTGTCCAAGAACCATACTACAACTTCAATAGCACCTGGCGAGGAATTAGAGATAGTAACCTCGGATGAAAAATTCTGGCATTTGATAATTTTGCATAATGGTGCAGAAGATGTAGACGATGTTATTGAAGTCAGGATTCTGAATGATTATTCACCAACAAGGGCAGATAATCTGAACGACTGGGTTGATGACCAAGTTACAAAATCAATCATCATGTCAATCCCATCTATGTGGATTACTGGTTTCGTTGTTTATCGAATAGCACGTCTAAAAATTGCTGGAAAATCGATTATAGATTCCACACCATCCCATCTTTGGGAGGAAGAGTGAATGTCAGAGACCCTGATCGATCCAGAAATTAAGAAACTGTTCAATCAGGTTTCTCTTCACATTAGAAGCAGAATGAAAATGATTGTATTCTTTTTCTTAGCGGGTTTGGTCCTTGGGATTCCCGTAGCACACAGGGTAGTTGAGTGGCTACTAAATGTTGGACTATTGCCAGATGATGTCAATATCATCATCCTAACGCCTGTTGAATTCATTATGTTGCAGGTAAAGGTCGGAGCATGGCTAGGAGCAGGTTTTGCCATACTGGCCCTGATTATCGATGCAGCATGGCAAAGTGGGCTAGCAGAGAAAACCCCACGCCCTGCAAGAACAGTAGTTGTTGCTACTTTCTTAGCATTGTTTTTGGCAGGTGCTGGATTAGTTTATTCTTGGTATCTACTAACTCCTATGCTTCTGGAATATCTTGCTAGTGATGCACAAGCAGCGGGACTATCAACGGAATGGAGGCTATCTTCCTTCATCAGTTTCATTGTCAGCTTATGCCTTGCTTGTGCAATTGGTTTCCAAGCCCCATTAGTAACTCTACTATCATTACGAAGTGGCGCTATTGACAGAGCGACACTAATCGAATTCAGGAGGCACATTTGGTTCATAACTTTCGTTCTAGGTGCTGCATTTTCACCACCAGACCCTCTGTCGTTATTCCTAGTTGCAATCCCAATCATCCTCTTATTTGAGGCTGCAATGATATGGGACAAGTTCACGGGCGAAAGCACGGATGCAAGTTCTTGATTGGCACTGCCATTCTTCCAGGAGATGGCCTCTTCTCTGTTCCGTGCGAATCGCCTCCAACCGTAATCGGCAATCCTTGTTGCATCAATTCCCATCTGTAAGAGTCAGGATGAGAGTTATGCATAGCCTCAACACAATCCACTCCCAATTTCAGGAGTTTTGGGATTAGCATATCTGAATCAATACCGTAATACTTCGGATGTGCAAGGGAAGTTATTCCCCCAGATTGGTGTACTCTCTTGACAGACTCACTAATCGTAGGCAGGGGACGTTCACGGAAGGCCGGTCCAGAATCGCCAATCCATTCGTCAAATGCTTGCTGCACAGATTCCACAATTCCATGTTCGACCATTGCTCTAGCCAGATGCGGTCGACCCAATGATCCCGATGCGTGTTTTTCTACATCCTCAATTGGGATGTGATGTCCTAGTTCTGCCAGTGCAGATAGCATATTTTTCATCCGTGGAACTCTAGCTTCTTTCAGGCCAAGTAGCCACTCAGTAAACTCATCAGAGGCGCCATCGGGAAAGTAGGCTAGTAGGTGCCATGATGTTGGATTTTGAGTTTCACTCTGCATCTCTACTTCACAAGTTATCTCGACACCAGGAATGAATTTTATTCCTAATTCTTCGCAAGCAATTTTTGCTTCATCCCAGCCATGGTTCGTGTCATGATCGGTCAACGACCAAACTCTAACCCCTGAGTCAAATGCCCGTTGGGCCATTTCTTGAGGCGACCATAATCCATCACTGTGCCACGAATGACAATGCAAATCAACAGTCTCAGTCCACATATTATCCCTCAGAATTCAGGTAACTCTGGTAAGTCCAACGGAGGTGGTGCTGCTGCATTAGCATCTTCAGATAACAATTCTTCAAGGTCTGGCATCACAGGAAGTTCAGCGATTGTCAAATCTGGAAGTTCCAAGGCAGGAACAACAGGCAATGGTACTGTGTCTGTGCCTTGTGTTTGGAACCCCCTGTGATCGAAAACTTCTGAATTTACTTTGGCATGCTCAACTTCGTTGTGCGCTACAGCCGCAGCAGCAGACTCCCCGATATCTCCCGTAGAAAGCGTGTTAATTGCAGATGATACTGCGGATTCTTTCTGAATTTGTTCTGTTCCAATAATGGAGGCTATTACCGCCGCTGTATTCGGATTTACATTTTCAGCAGCACTGTCTAGGCTGACCATTGTGGGTAGGTCTTCCATGGCTTCATACTGCATATTAGAGCCACCGTGTGCATGAACAACTGGGATGTCAAATTCCCTTTTTGCCCACCATGAAATTGCGAATGAAAGAGGAATTAGTACTACCAATATGGTCTCAGGCATAGCCCAACCCTTTCCGGTTCCAACAGGAAGGAAATATGAGAATAATAGACTGACTACGAATATTAGAGCACCTGTATTCGCAGCAAAGGCAATGTTAGGGTGCTTCGGGTCCATAACACTACTAGGGTGTTGAACTCAAGAATGTTGGCTTTCTGCGGACGTGACAGTATTAGCCATTAGCATTGCAACCGTCATAGGTCCAACTCCACCAGGAACTGGAGATAGTAGGGACGCTTTTTCAGCAACATCTGGATGTACATCGCCTGCCAATCTCCAACCTCTTTCACGAGATGAATCTTCAACACGATTGATTCCAACATCGACAACTATGGCGCCTGGTTTGATCCAATCTGCAGTCACCATCTCAGGGCGACCAACGGCAGCGATGACGATATCAGCAGCTAAACATTCTGCTTTCGAATCTGCAGTACGTGAATGAACAATTGTTACAGTTGCATCTGCACCTTTTGCTGCCAACAAAAGAGCCTGCGGCATACCTACGTTGAATGAACGTCCAATGACCACCGCTTTCTTACCGGACATCTCAACTCCACCCCAACGCAACATTTCCATAACTCCTGCAGGAGTGCATGGAATCATACCATCTAAACGACCTTGTACGATTCTGCCTAGATTTGACGGGTGGAACCCATCTACATCCTTTGTAGGATCAATCAAATCAGTCAAAGCCTCTTCATCCATATGTTTTGGTAGAGGTGACTGTATCAGTATTCCATGCAGGCTGGAATCCTTATTCATCGAAATTATTGTTTCTGCGACTTCATCTTGACTCGCATCTGCAGATAATTCTACATGAGTCGATTTGATTCCTAACCTTTCACAAGAACGTATTTTGTTCCTAACATAAACATGAGAGGCAGGGTCATCACCCACGATTACAACTGCTAAATGAGGTTTGGATTTACAATTTGCAATTCTTTCTTTGAGCCTCTCTTCGAGGTCTGCAGCGCAGGCTTTACCGTCCAACCGTGCTGCTGTCATGTTCATTGCGAGAGGCTGGCTGGTGAAGAGGCTTGCGCACTTGGCAAGGGTTCATTCCTCTTCATTTACCCATAGTTGCCTTTTGCATGATGGGCACGTATATTCATCGGGCCTCAGCCCATCAACGGTCTCAAGATTGCCACATGGGCCACACAGTATAGTTGAATGAAATGGTTCGTCCATAGTAACATCAACACGATACATGAATCGACCTGCATCAGGTAACCTCTCCATTGAAGGAGTCCAAGCCGCAATGGCTTCAGGACTCAGGCTCATATCCGACGGAGTCGACATTCCGATGATGAAACAGAGTATTCCTCCCAATCCAGCTACCGCGCCCATACTAATGTTCACAGCAATAGAAAACATAGCACCTAGGACAATTAGAACAATTCCTGATATCAGAAAGTTCTCTCTCCGATTCTTCATAGAATCAACTCATTGCATTTGCTAAGGCCTTAGCGACCTTTGGCATATCTGAGGCTGATAATGCGCACAGTCCAATCCTTACACCGCCGTTTAATGGAACTAGATATACATCCATTTCAGCGCATGACTCTGCTACAGCGACAGGGTCATCTGCCTCAATCCACGCAAAGAAACCATCCATGGTAGGATTTAGTGGAACTCCTAAACTCTTGCATTCAGATATCAAATTGGTTCTTCTGTCATCAAGAAGTTGTTTCAATCTGTATCTTTCTTCACTCCAAGCCGCTCCACCTTCTTCGGTTGCGTGCATCTCGCTGACACAATACTGTGCGACTCTTGGAGCAGCACTCCATGTTTGACGACCTGTTACACTCATCACAGTACTAAGGCGGTCTGTAACTTCCTTCTCAGGGTGAATACTAACCAAAGCACCAGTTCTCAAACCGTATATTGTGTGAGATTTTGATAATGAGATAGCAACACAGATCAAGAGATTCTCGGGCCACGGCATTCCCGATTCAACCGCACCTAGAATCGTGTCTCCCCATGCATGAGGTTCATCAGCATAGAGCGAATATGCTGAATCGATTAGGAGGGTGTGGCCAATTGTTTCGTTATTCAATGCTGAAGTCACGAAGGATGAAAGACATGCAGCACGACCTTCTTCTCCCATTGAAAGGCCTGTCGGATTATGGGCAGGGTCATTTAACCAAACCATGATTTTGTCTTGCTTCTGACACAATTCTTCCAATTTTTGTTCGAACTCTTCTGCTGCAAAATACGGATGTTCATCATGACCATTTGGCGGCAGTAGTGGCCATGTCACGAAATCGAGACCATTATTTTCAAGGAATCCTTTGTAAGGTCCCCAGTGCCTGTCTCTCAGCAAAGCACTCTGGCCACGTTCTAGCAGATTGTTGGCTGCAAGATAAAGTGCACCGCTACCGCCAGGACTTGCGGTAGATGCAAAATTGAATCCTAATTCTTCCAGGCGACCTCGGGATTCTCCAAAGGCTAGAGTCTTTGACAGATCTAAGAAAGAAGGTAAGCCTGCCAATGGAGCGTATGCTGAGATTTCAACTTCAGGAGCAGCACGAACTGCAGCATCAACAACTTTGTTGATTGCTAGATTGCCATCATCTTCCAACAATGCGCCGATTGTTCCATTGACAGCGTCTCTTCCAGCAGCCTTAGCATCTTGGTAGCGAGCCCACCAACTGAAGATGGTGTCACTGCCTTGCTTTGCAACGCCTGCGACGTTCAAGATGTGCTCTCCAGCCATAATCTCCGGACCCTGTTAGAGGATATTGTCCTGCCGACGCATTCATGAACGAAATGCGGCTCGGGCTGTTTGACGCCAACGTAGCATAGCTGGTAGTGCTTCGGATTTGTAATCCGACGGTCGGGGGTTCGAGTCCCTCCGTTGGCTCCACATATTACACCACGTGATTGTGCTTCAGTAAGCCAATTATGAGTTTCGAAAAAATCCAAATAGTGTTCGAATTACACAGATTTTATCCATTTCACCAAGGCATTGAAGACCTGTATTTCCCACGACCACACATGGCGGAGTTAACTAATCCAGAAAGGCGGATGCTCAAGGCCATGCAAAACCGGCAAGATAGTTGGTCATTAGATGAGATTTTGGAAGCTTGTGATTGGAATGACCAGGCTGTCGCAGTATCTGCGGGACATGGACTCTCGAATCACGGATTGGTCAAGATGAGTGAAAGTAGTTTCACTGATGTAATTCTGGGGAGCGAAGGAGAAAAAGCCGCATCTGATGGATTGTTAGAAGCAAGGCTGTGGGAATTCATCCTTTCCAACCCGAATGTGTCGATGAAAGACCTTTCAACAAATTTTGAGCGTCACGAAGCAGGCCCAGGTGTAGGTTTACTCAAAGGACTTGGAGTTTCTATTCAAGGTGGCACATTTGCGTATGAAGATGAAGCATCGGTATCGAATGCGATTGCTGCTAGAACTTCATACATTGAATCACCATCTATTGATGACCCTCTTTTCGAACATTTCAAAGGGCGTAAGAATTTGATTGAGATGGTTGAAGTAGTAACCAGGACATGGAATATCACAAAATCAGGCTTAGAAATATCTCCGGAAGATTTGGAAGAAGTGGTCCGTATTGCAGAAATAACACCTGAATTGCTTCAAACTGATGAATGGAAAGATGCACAGTTCAGACCTTATGATGTAGCATTAGAAGCAGCAATGCCTCGTTCAGGAAGAAGTCACCCAATGCAGGCATTGATAGAAAGAATTAGATCGATATTCCTCGAGATGGGATTCTCTGAACTTGTCGATGATTATGTACAAACAGCAGGTTGGAACATGGATGCACTGTTTATCCCTCAAGACCATCCTGCAAGAGAGATGCAAGATACATTCTATCTAGATAATCCAAAGAAAATCAAACTCGAACCTAAGATGCTTGCGGATTGGAAGGCGATTCATGAGCATGGAGGAAACACCGAATCTACTGGCTGGGGGGGTAACTTCAGCGAAGATATCTCACAAAAAGGATTGCTGCGAACTCACACTACTGTTAATACGATTCAATATCTAGCCAAGAATCCCACTGAACCATGCAGAGTTTTCGCAATTGATCGTGTATTCAGAAAAGAAAGAATCGATCGAACACATTTACCTGAATTCCACCAAATTGAAGGTATAATCATGGAACCAGGGGCGAATTTAGGAATGCTTGTGAGCACATTGAAAACATTCTACGCGAAGATGGGATATCCTGAGGTCCGTGTCAGACCAGCTTACTTCCCTTACACAGAACCTTCACTTGAAATCGAGGTCAAGTGGCGAGGAAAATGGCTTGAATTAGGTGGAGCAGGTATTTTCAGGCCCGAAGTAACAGAGCCTCTTGGAATCAAAGACCCAGTTTGTGCTTGGGGAATGGGTTTGGAAAGACTTGCAATGTTAGTACTCGGACTAGATGACATTCGGCAATTGTATATCTCAGACTTAGAATGGCTCAGGAACCAACCTATTTTGTGATTGATAAGCACAAACTAGGACGGCGAGAGAAATTTGCTATGCCGTGGATATTCCTGGGTTATTGGAATCAGCGTTTGACAATGATTGAAAGAATATCGCCGTCCTTCAATGTATGATCTAGACCTACTCTTTGCCAGTCAAACTTTGCTGATGGCCCTTTAACACGTGCGAACCTAAACTTCCTCACGAAATCCCTGTGCAGATTGTTACATACATTTCGAACAGTGGAATCGTCTTTTACAATAAGAGGCTCTTCCATGTCTGCTTCTTGGCCCTGTGGTTTCAGAAAGACACTCATGAAACCAAGATTGTCGTATATGAAATCCTTCAACTCATCTAATCCAGTTCCCTTGAATGCAGAAATTCGCATAATTGGCCAATCTTGAGGAAGTGCCTTTTCAGCAGAAGTAATTTCTTCTTCTGATGCAATGTCGATTTTGTTGACTGCAATTACTGACTTCGAGTACACCCTGCTACCTGCTAAAGTATCGACTAACATTTCAGCTGTAGTGTCCTTTCTAAGAGTTACAATTGCTGAAGTGTAACCGAATGAACGTATGATTTCACCCATCTCTTCTGGTGTTAGATGTGTTTGTTCAACAGTGGTGCGAACATCAATTCCACCTTTGTCAACTCGCTTCACGAATACCGGAGGTTTAGTCTGATTAAGACGAATTCCTGCATTCTCTAATTCACGGTGCAGTACTTTGAAATGCGCATCCTGGAAAGGATCAACAATGTACAAAACCATGTCACATGATCTGATTACTCCAAGGATTTCCTTTCCTCTACCTTTGCCTTCTGCTGCTCCTTTGATGAGACCTGGCAAATCGAGAATCTGTATTTTTGCACCACGGTGTTCCATCAATCCTGGAATACAGGTTAGAGTTGTGAATGCGAAATCCCCGGCCTCTGACTTTGCATCGGTTACTTGGGTAATCAATGTTGATTTACCAACCGATGGGAAACCGACCAATGCTACTGATGCGTCTCCTGACTTTTTGACTTCGAAACCTTTTGCTGGCCCAGCCGCTTTTGCAGAGGCAGCCGCCTTTTCCTCTTTGAGTTTCAGTTGTGCGATTTTGGCCTTCAATTTACCAATGTGGGCATTGGTAGCCTTATTCTTTTGAGTCTTATTAATCTCTTCGTAAAGGGCCTGAATTTGCTCTTTGATTGTAGCCAATACACACCCTCCTGTTTGTCTCGGGTGGCCGAGCATTCTTGAATGCTTTTAGCGATGTAGGCTAACTAAGTCCCGATGCAATGATGAGTGTCGCCTTCTACGGCTGATTTATGGGGATAGACATGCGCCTCCAGCTAGTTGATGGTGAAGTGCTGCAGGGAGTGCTCAAAATGGACTGGAACACTCTTGTTGCAAAGATAGGTGACCTGTCTATTAGGGATTTGAGACCCAGTCTTGATTCCAAATTAAACCGTGATTTTGATATTGACTGTGAAGCTGAGTTTTTGGATTTGGTTGAATCTTTTGATGACAAAGGAACAGTCAAACAAGTTCTATCAAAAAACTCTGCACATGATGCTCTGTTGAAGTTGGTTGAATGGGCTAGTATTGGATATTGGGAAGCTTGGGAAGGGCGATGTTTCCTCTATCTTGAAAATGCGATTGGCAGGGAATTCTCTAATGTCGAAGAGATGTATTCGGCAGCGACATGGTCTGATTTGAGAACAGCTCTCTCTTCCATGAGTGAATCTGAGTTTTCAGAGAAGGTATGCGAGGATTGGATGCAGAGACGCACAGATTTGGGAGAAACCTTAGACGAAAAGAAAGACCCTAGAATCATTCCTACTTTCGAAGCACATGACCGTAATTCTAGGTTGCTTCACTACGCGATTAACAAAACTGGATATGTGCAAATCTTAGGTCGTGACCATCTAGATTCGAGACAATGGGGACATGAGGATTGGAATCTTGCATTTCTCTTAGATTCGTGAGATTCAAAAACTGGTTGCTGGTGGAATGTCCATGGACGAAGATGAAGTAGTTGCAGAAACCACTGAAGATTCCGAAGTTGAAGAAGTCGTTATCGATGAAGTCGAGCAAGTGGAAGAAGTAGATCCTCTTACCGAAGCGATTGCGAGAGCCGAATCTGCAGAGAAAGAAATTTCCTACAGAGATGCTGAAATTCAAAATGTCAGGAAGCGATTCATGGCCGAAAAAGCCCTTGCGATTCAGTATGGTGGGATGGGAATGGCCCGGAAGATGCTCAATATTCTGAGTGATATCGACCGTGCATTATCAGTGAATGAAGACGAGGGGTTATCGCTAATTCGCTCCAAAATGTGGTCTGAACTTTCAGGTGATGGTGTTTCCAAGATTGAAACTAAAGGGGAGAAGTTCGATCCAACAAAAATGGATGCCATAACTGCAATACCTCCTTCAGAAGATTTCCCGCCAAACTCTGTAATTGATGAAATTGAAGCAGGATACCTCTACAAAGACAGGGTTCTGATCCCAGCCAGGGTTGTTGTTGCATCAGATCAATGATGCTTCAACGATTTTGATTTAGGTTTACTACACCAACTTCTAATCTTTCATGGGTAGGGTGTACTTCTACCATTAGAACTGGAATTGAAAGATGCCCTGCAATATCTTCTGCCGCTGAAAGTGGGAACTCAATCCTTTGAGTCGCACCATCATATCTTATCCATTCATGATGTAGTCCAAGAGTTTCTGCTAATTCTTCAACATCATCTGATGCATCTTCCAGTGAGCAAGGGATTGCACCAAATACAATAGTGTCATCCTCTGATAGAACTTCGTAAGGTCTCAGAGTGGCTTCTCCTCTTCTACGGAAACGATTTCTCAGTTGTCCTGCATCTTTGTAAGATGCGGTACAGAATTTGACATGAAAATCAAGTTCTTTTGCGGCTTCTTTCAATTCGATAGCCAGTGCGGCTGAACCATCAGCAGCAGCAGTAATGCCTCCTGCCAAATTGAATCCTCTTACGTCCATATTCTTCTGATTCCCAACTGTAATTTCCAATTCATTGAGGTTGAGGAATGAAACCGGTGAGTCATGAAGTTGTATCAGAAGTGAATGTAGTTTCTCATTTTTATCAGGTTCTGCAGGCAATTCAACACCTACGTAGATTCCGGCTTCAGAAGCAGCAGTTACGGCTTCTAGATATCGATCTAATGTCAAATCTAGAAGGTGAAATCTAAGTTCATCCAGCCCGGCATCACCTAATGCTTTAGCTTGGTCTGGTTTAATCGGAATCGAAGTGTAACAGTGAATATGGTGTTCTGGCCCAAATGCCTTCTTTAGTGCTACAACGGCTTCGACTGTTTTGTCAAAGTCTAGCATTGGGTCGCCCCCAGTTATGCCTGTTCCAGTCGCTCGCATGGCCTTTCCTTCTTCAATTACTTCATCGAAATTTGAACATCGCCTTTCGTTTGCGAACATATCGGGTGTTTCTCTTCGATTATCTGAAAGTGGACAATAATCGCACCCCCAATGGCACTTTCCTGTGACGAACAATACCAGTTTACTTCCTTGTTGACACTGTATACAACCTTCGGCTTCGCCAGATTCGGGCGGAGCAATCTCACTAGCCATCTTAAGTTGCACAAACAATCGGTCTAGACCCTATGGTTTGAACTCACTGGTTGGTGATTATTCATTTGCCTTATTCAAAAGCCATGCGTGAAAGCGTAAGTCATCAGTAAGTTCTGGGTGGAAAGTCAGTGCCATGATGTCATTTTCAAGAACTCCAACTATTTCTTCACCGAGCCATGCGATAGGAAATTTACTACCCTGCATAAAACGAGGCGCCCTAATGAAAACTCCTGGGAATTTGGATTGGCCATTCAAATTTATATCGATTTCAGACTGGAAACTTTCTTTCTGTCTTCCAAATGCATTCCGTTCAATTTTTGTTTCAATCAAACCTTGGTTCGATAGGAGTATTGCGCCAGCACAGGTGCCCAGCACTGGGATTTTATTATTTTCAATCAACTTCCAAAGGCCAGAGTAGAGGTCTTCTGAACGGCTGGCTATTTTCATTGCAGTAGATTCTCCTCCCGGCAATACCAATGCATCAATGCCGTCAACATCTGATGATTTTCTCAATTCACGGATTTCGATTTTTATATCTAATGACTCTGCAGCTTTGTATAATGAATGCATGTGCTCATGCCGAGCACCTTGCAACATAGCCAAGCCAATTGTCAGCATGATTGACGCTACAGGCGTTCACTTCTTCATGTCCACGGTTTGGAGTTCACTTATTGACCGGGAACTCATCGGACTGACATGGGTCATGTTGGTGACTGCTTTCTAGTTCCGGGGCCGGTTCGAATGAATCAAGCATGTCTTGATGCAATGGCTACGCCTACAATCACTGCTCGCGGTACTGAATTCAGGGATGTAATGGCTAGACTCAACAGCGGTCTAAGATACGCATTCAATCTATCTCCTTCCTCTTCGGAAAGAAAAAACCAGTCATGGACAGGGGATGATGGTTACAAAGTGATTGTCGTGTCTGGTTCTGGAACTGCTGCAATGGAGATGGTAATGGCTAATCGTTTCCGTCCGAATGACAGAGTGTTGGTTCCAACGAATGGGAAGTTTGGCGAGAGAGTTGCTGAAATGGGTTCACGCTTTTGCAATGTTAAACATCTGAAATACGAATGGGGGAGAGCATTTGATCTTGGGGAAATTGAAGAACAATTAGCCAGGGGCAATTGGGAAGCAGTAGCCGTTTGTCATAACGAGACCTCTACCGGTATTACTCAAGATGCAGTCGAGTTAGCAGAAATGTGTCAAAGGCATAATGTCGGTTTCATAATCGATGGTATCACCAGCGTCGGTGGTCTTCCTGTTCACCCTGAAGAATGGGGTTCTGAAGCGGTAGTTGTAGGGGCTCAGAAGTGTACTGCAGGGCCTAGTGGAATCGCTGCAATTGCAGTTAACCAGCACTTCATCAACCGTTGCAATGCTATTCGAAATCAAGATGATTCAAACCCAACTTACTACCTAGACATTCTATCTGCACTGAAAAAAGGTGATGATGACCAAACCCCTTGGACTCCTGCTATTAATCCTGCAATGGGATGGGCTGCTGCACTTGAAACCCTCAAAGAAGAAGGGTTAGAAGAGAGATGGAATCGTTGCTTGTTGATGGCTAAGGGAGTTCGAAAATTATTCACAGACCTTGGTTTTGAATTACTAGCTGATGAGTATTCTAGGTCTGCCACAGTTACGGCAATCATGTATCCAGAGGGAGTCAATGACTCGTGGCGTACTCTTTTGAAAGAAAAGTACGACACTCAAGTAATCGGCGCACAGGACCACCTCAAAGGAAAAATGTTCAGAGTAGGTAGCATGGGTGAAACTCCGATTTCAGAGATGGTTGAAGGTTGTAAAAGAATGATATCTTGTTTCCGTGATTGTGGTATTGACCTTCCTGAAACAAATGTCGAATCTTATTTCAAGTGATTTATATGAATATCGTATTAGGTCGTTTCCAACCCTTTCACAAAGGGCATGCTGCTTTGGTAAATGCTGCTTTGGAAACCGGCCCTACCACTATTGCTATCGGGTCTAGTGAGGCTGAAATTAGTCCCAATAATCCTTGGACAGCCTCTGAAAGAGAAGATATGATTCGCTCATGGTTAGGCGATCGGGATGCTAAGATTGTGTTGATTCCCGACATAAATGACCCTCCTAATTGGGTAGAGCATGCCACTGCTTTCCACGGAGAGGGAATACTAGTTACGAGTGATGAGGCGACTCTGAGTCTGTACAAAGAATCTAATTTTCCAGTCCAATGGTTTGATTTGACTAACCGTGAATCCTATGAAGGTTGGAGAGTCAGAACTACTCTGAAAATGCTTTCAACCGTGTATGAAGAAGATGCACAGAGGGAAGTTATGTCTGCATCAATTCCTGATGAGGTGACAGACTGGCTTCTGAAGAATGATGCTTTGCATCGCCTTTACGCTATGTCACAGGGCATTGAACATGCAGGATAAGTAGGCTGAACACTTATCACTACGATAGTATACGTCTAAGCGTGAACCTCGCAAAGAAGTTAGGAGTTATGGCCGCCGGTCTAGGTATTAGCGGCGCCATAGGTGCAGTATCTGCAATCCTCTTACTGTATGTTCTAATCGATGCTGTAAGTGTTGGTGCAGATGACTCAATCTGGTTGTACCTGTGTGCGACATTCGGTGTAGTTGTCGGGGGTATTTGTTTCAGAATCGTAATCTGGGCTGGCAAGAACAAGAGTGTCTTGCAATAATCCTAATTTTTCTCCTCCCATTTGTCAGTGAGTTTCATAACTCTCCTAAACTACCGGTGTACATGGGTCTGAAGGAACGTTTCGGTGTTGACCTCGGCGTTTTCAAGGATTCAACAACTTGGAAAGCATTGGGTATTGGCCTTGTTCTTTTTTCCATAATCGGATACGCAGGTCTTTCGATGTTTGATTTGGCCTCTTCAGGTTACGGTGTAGACAGAGATAACATCCGCTTGGCTCCAGACTTTGAAGTTGAGACTGTGAACCGTACAGTTGAAGACTCTCCGTATGTTGATGAAGATGGTTGGTTCAAATTATCTGATCATAGAGGTAAAGTTGTCGTAGTTGATTTCATGGCTATTGACTGTGCTAATTGTCACTTAGTCCAAGCACATTTGGAGACTCAAGTCGATGACTGGAGGGATTACGGTGGAGATTATGAGATAATAATCGTCTCAGTTGGTATGTGGTACTCTGTCGAAGATTTGGATATGCTCAACGATACTTTTGGTGACCCGGATTCGGATTCACACATGCCTTGGATTGTTGCAACAGGTCAAGAGGATTCTGTACTCAAATCTGATGTCATTCTATCTAATGAAACAATTAATTCTTCTGAAGTCGATTTATCAGATGGGTCTTACTGTATCGAAGCACAAGTCAACAATTCAGAAAAAGAAGTATCATGTTTTGATATTGGTCAAGGTCTGGAAGATAACGATGATCTGAATAAAGACGTGGTAGGGATTGAAATCATAATTCAAGATAATTCATCCGGGAGTTTTTCAATAGATACAGAACTTGAAGGAAATGTTTCCTGGGAAATTGTAGAGTTCACTAGAGGTGACATGGTTGAAGAGTATCAGGCTCAAGCCATACCGGTTGTTCTGGTGATTGATCATGAAGGTTTCATAGTAGCCAAGGAGAACTCCGGGACTCCAACAGGGGGTTGGGATGAATTTGATTCAGTAGTCTTAGCCGCAGCAAATGGTGAAGCTGAAGATTTGAGATTCTCACTCGCAGAAGTAGATCGCTCTGCTGAAGCGATATTTACTATGGGTCTCCTTCTCGGAGTACTGGTATATTTCTCACCTTGTGCTTTCCCGATACTCCCTGGATATATCTCGTATTACATTGGTCTAGGCCAACGTGAAGATGAGTTAATTGAAGCTGGAAAACTTGACAGTAGAATGCCTGCACACTGGATTTTAGGAGGTCTTGCAGCCTTGGGCCAATTGACTTTCTTTGCTATAATTGGAGTAGTGGTATTAGGGCTAGGAAGTATAGTCAACCTGTCTGGAGTGTTACATTATTTCGCATTAGCAGTTGCAATACTACTGATTGTTCTTGGAGCATTCATGCTTACTGGAGGTACTGCGCACCTGCTAGGTTTCGTCCAAAAATTGGTGGACAAATACTCTACCACTGAAATGGATGAGCGCTTTACTCCAAAGAGAAACATGTATCTTTGGGGTATTGGTTATTCTGCGGCGTCAATCGATTGTACAGCAGCGGCAGTAATTCCATTCATTGCATATTTGGCAGTCATTGGTGGTTTTGCGATGTGGACTGGCTTGACTGGGCTGATGTTATCTGTTAGCTTCTTGATGATTGGAGTAACCACTGTAGTTGGAATGGGGCAGCAACAATTCATCACTATCTTAAGGCGCTCAACTGGTTTAATCAAGGCGATTGGAGCCTGGATGATGATGATGGCAGGTATTGCTTTGACATTCTATCTAACTCAACCAGAATTGATTGCAAGTTGGTTGTAATTCATTACTGAGGGATGATAAATGAACCAATTCAAGGTTAGTTTGATTTTGGTTTTCTTACTATCGTTGAGTTTAGCCGGATGTTTATCTGAAGATGATGTAGAACAAGAGATTCATCTAGAGGTAAGTTCTGATACATTGAATGGAACAATATTGGAGTCCTATTCTGATGGTGAATTAGTTTCAACAGAATTAGTGTCTGTAATTTTCGATTTCTCAAAAACAACTTCGCAAGAAGAACTTTCAATTTTTGGTGTTGATACTAATGACGGAAGAGAATCCGTGGAGATCTCTGCAGATGACAGTTCAACACTTACTGTTGATTTCAGTGAACATGGGATTTATGAAATTGTAGTTTATGCTATTGACGATGAAAATAACCGAGATGAATTATCACTCAAAGTCAGAGTGGAATTAACAATTCATTGGGTAGAGGTAGGTACAGATGAACCTAAAATATTGACCTTCGACCCTACACCTAGCAATGAGGGTGAGCACCCAATAATGATTGAAATTGAATCAACAGTCGAGAATCCAGACCCTATTCAAGAATTAGGTAATGGCCAATCTGTCGAGATAACATGGAATATTGTGGATGAGTATGATGACACTTGTCAAAGAAATAGCGACCAGGTTAACAATGGTGATTCAGTGTCCTGGACGACAATTCATTTCAACACTTATCTTGTTCATGAATTGATTATAGATTATGATGATGGTCAAGATGACATAAACATCGATCAGACAATATCTATCATCTACAGTAGTGACTAATCACTTTGAAATGCTTCTTTCCATTCTTGGTTGTGTGATGCCTTCATTGCAGGTATGCACATCCAATACCAACAGCATAGTCCAGTGACAACTCCTGTAATTAGGTCGAAAAAGAAGTGCTGTTTCGTTGTCATGACTGAAATACATAGCAATATCCATGCTATCCAGGTTAGGATTTCTTTCCAACCTGATACGATTTTCCAGTGCCTTAGTAGCAATACTATCATCAGGGATTGGACTACATGTAGGCTCGGCCAAGCATTGTATGGCATGTCTGTATTATGCATAATATCTCCAAACCAGAACCCCCAGAACCCCTCACCTGCTCTTACATCAGATGGTATTTGATCACGAATGTAAACTTCAGTTGGGAATATTATGAATATCAAACATACAGCCCAGGTCATAACAAATAATGCTTGGTAGAATGCAAACATCTCTCTTACTCTTTCATCACTACTTCTGCCAAACCATGCTGCAGCAGGATAGTAGAGGTACAGTGTCAAGTAAATTATGAATGTCCAACCAATGTAAGGGACCCATGAGTCAATCGGCAAGGCCGGGTCCATCACGGACCTGTCAAAGTAGCCAACAATCTGGTTTATGATGGAATAGGGCAATGCCATCGCTGCAAACAGTGTTACAATCGTGTACCAGAAGATACGCTTGTTTTCTCTCTCACGCCAGTGGGATTGCCAAAACTTCCACGGGCGCATGAACATGGTTCTGCGAATAGTTCTCACATTTCATGCAATCGGGTTTCCACAATTCGGACATGCGTTCCAACCCGGTGACAAATTTGTTCCACAAGAGCAAACTTTGTGATTTGGTGTGCTGGAGTTGCCCCCCTCATCGACAGCTTTCTGAGCGGTTTGTTGTCGAAGCATTTCTTGCATGACTTCTGGCGTTAAAGCGCCATTTTCAGCAGCCATCTCCATCATCTTCTGCTGGAATTCATTTTGACTATCCATTCTCTGTTGTTGGAAGTTTTGTTTGCTGGCAATACGGTCAGCCTTCTTGGCTTGGACTTGAGCAAACAAGTCCATCGCACGCTTTGTCTTGGCATCTGCCTCATCAACTCTGATCTCCATCTTACTTCTTTCATAATTGATTTCAGATTCCCACTTTGCTTCTTGCGCTCTCAATTCCTTCAGTTCAGATTCCAATTCAACGGTTGCTTGTCCTCTTGCTTTAGCTCTAGCAACGTTAGTCTCAACTTCGATTCTTGCAATGGTTAAGGCTTCGGTTTGAGAGTAATGCGCTAACTGCGCTTCCACGTTTACTTGGTTCCCGTCTATTTGTGCTTGTACCTTCGCACGGTGCTCAGCCACCTTCTCCATATCGGTCGGATTAGTGATTGGGAATGCTTTGAGCATGGTAAATCCTAGATTGGAAAGTAGATTTCTCATTTCAGATTCGGCTGTCATTTCGAATCTCTCCAGGAACGTAGCACTGCGTAAATCTGCAGCACTTGAACAGGTCGCAAGACATGGAGCGATAACTCTGGCTCTGACTTCTGTAGCAATAATCGCTATGAGCCCATCTCTGGTTAAAGTAGGACTATTGTTAGCGAAATAGTTCAACAACTTAGGTACGTCTTCGAGATTCATTCTGAGTCTAAGATTAGCAAAACCTTTGACTGCTTCACCATCTGCAATTTGTCCTTCAAATGGAATCCAGTAGTCCATTGGCCCCGTCATTGCAAAGAGTAATCTTCGATCGTTTGCGGTTACCCCAATTTTGTCACCCAGCCATCTGGAGAAACCACCAGCCATACTTTTCAGTAGTGTCTCGGTTAGTATGTCTCCAATCCGGCCGTCAACTATCAGTGCACAAGCTTCATTCGGTTTTAGCAAAACCTGTTGAGAAGACATAGTTTGAATCTTATCTGCATTAACCAATCTAGCAATTGTATCTGGGCTATCTCTCCATCTGTAATTACTCATAATCTCACTTCTTATTTTTTTTACTTTTCAATCCAGATAGGATGTTCGCTCTTGCTTTGAAAAAACCTCGGCAACTAGATATCATCTGAGTAGTCTGCATCACGAATTGCTTCGAGTCACCTTCTCCTGTTGCTAATGAGTGCTCTGAACTATTTGCAATATTAACAGCTTTAGTAATCATTTCAATAACTTCGTGGTCATGTTTAATCAATTTCTTCAAGTCTTTGTTCGAAGGCGAACTTTGTCCTGACAAAAATGCATGCTCCATTCCCGATGCGGCTTTACTGACATCCTCGATTAGATAATCACACTCTTCCAAACAGCGTTTAGCAGCTCTAGCAACTCCTAGGTTACCTTCTTTAAATTGTGTGTCGAATATATTCTCCATATGGCTTCTGACTCTAGAAGCGGCTCTTGCAATTTCTTCTCGAACAATCTTATCGTTCTCGATTCTCGAGCCTTTAGTGTACCCATTGTAACCGATCAATACCAATTGTACACCTCTAATGTACGGTATTACATCGACCGGAGTTCCAACCATAGGCTTCCCTGATACTATTAGGGGCCCACTTCCATATGATGCTAACGGCTAATTCACATTGAAATTACAGAATCTGCGAATTCTTCAGCAACTCTTTTGTTATGGGTTACCAATATCGCTGGGCATTCTCGCTGTTTTAATATCGCTCGAACATCTTTTACCAACTTCATCGCTAAATCTTCATCCAATGAACTGAATGGCTCATCGAGAAGTAATACCTTTGGTTCGGCTAATAATGCTCTGGCTAGAGCCACACGTTGGCCTTCTCCGCCTGATAATGATGCAACATTACGCTGTTCAAAATCTGCTAGTCCTACTTCTAGTAGCGCCTTCTCGATATCGCCAGTTTTGTCTCCAAGTCGCAAATTTCCCTGTACAGATAGGTGGGGGAATAGTACTGGCTTCTGGAAAATCATCCCTACTCCTCTGAGTTCAGTTTCCGTGTTTCCAATGTTTTCATCGTTGAGATATATCTCTCCGGAATCTGGTTTTTCTAAACCGCAAATACAACGCAATAATGTTGTTTTTCCGCAACCACTCGGTCCTGTTATCGCTATAATTTCTCCCGGTTCTAATTCCAAGTCAAAATTTGAAAACAATTCCTTTTCAAACGACTTTGAAAGCCCACTGCATCTTAACATCAAAACATTCCTCCATCTCTTGCTGGGCGGAATTTTTCCGCCCATGTGAATAATAACAGTGTTATCCCCATCAGCACCGATGACACAGCACATGCGGCTGGAGCGGTCAATGAGTTGTTGTAAGGGATTGATTTCAATGAATCAATCATTACTGGCAATGTCGTCCAATCAGAGTTTCTTGTTACAACCCAAGATGCTCCAAATTCTCCTAATGACATTGCTAATGTGAAAATTACCGCAACGAGTATTGAACCTCGTAACATTGGTAATTGAATCTGAATAAAGCGCTTCCATTTTGGGATGCCTAATGTTCGTCCACATTCGTCATAAGAAGGATCGATTGAACGTAATGCAGGCAACATTATTCTTACAACAAAAGGCGTCGTAATCATAACATGTGCAAGAGCAGGAGTTGGCCAAAACGAATAGAAGAATTCAGCATCGATTTTTATCATGCCGAGCATTACTCCAAGGCCAATCATAACACTGGAGATTGCAAATGGCAGCATAGTTAAGACATCTAATGCTCTTGCCATTTTTGGGTTGAATTCTTCGAGATCTAGGATTGTTTGGGCAAGAATCCATCCAAGTGGAACCGCAATAATAAGTGTCAATGCTGCATATCCTAGCGAGTTGTACAATGCATCCCAAGCTGAAGTCATAGAACTGCTGCTGGTGAAGGCATACTCCCACCCTGATGTCTCCCATGTGTAATTGGTCCCTGATGAATCTGTGTTTCGAATTCTAAACGATGCTCCAAATACTGCAATCAGTGGTGACAACGCAAAAATCAATCCTGGTCCGATTACGTACCATCCTCTTGGATTACTTTTTTTCACTATGTCTTCAGACACTTGAGGCAAAAGTGATTGCCTTTTTTGTTGAAGCCACGACATAAGAACTAGTGATAGTAGAAGTATGGTGAATTGAATCATCGAAGACCCCAATACAATTTCATTACGAGAAACCATGTATCCTTTGATTCCAGCAGATGAACCAATTCCTGCCATTACACTCTCTAGGGTATTTTCTCCTAATGTAATCCACCTGACTAGTGCGAATGATGTGAATGAAAATACAAACGTCATGCATGCAGCAGCAGCAATAGATGGCGCCAGTAGTGGCGCCCATAGATTTCGAAACCTTCTGATTTTATTCGACCCTGCTGGCAGCAATCTCATCTGCTCTTCCAGCCTTGGATCTAATGTCGAAATTACTGGCTCACAAAATCTAATCACAAGTGCCATGTTAAACCATGCATGTGCAATTATCAATGTTAAGAACCAAGTTGATTCATCAATTCTTATGTTCAAGCCTGCTCTTCCAACTATGTGCAGGAATCCCATTGCAGCAACTATCGAGGGCATTACAAAAGGCATTGTAAGAATTGCTTTAGTTAATGATTGAAGTGGCCATTTGTATCTACCTAGTTGCCACGCAATCGGTAACCCTATGGCAAGTGTTGCGAGCGTGGATAGTAAGGCTTGAATGAATGTGAATTGAACAACCCCTTGTGCGATGTAGTTTCTTTCTAATGATGACAGCCAATCAATAGGGTTAGGCCCAGCTACCCAAATCAGCCTGTCCAATGCCAACCATAGTGGTAATATGACCAGCAGAGTGTATGCTAAAACTGCACATGAATTGCTAAACTTGAACTTCATTTCAAGCATCAACCATTGCATTGTTCCACATTTCTAACCAAGTTTCCATGTTTTTCGCAATCGTTGCTGAACTAACATTGGCTGGTTCATCAGGCACAACGGAATTGAATCTGTATCCATTCTCCTCAGGTAAATCAAACCCTTCTAATGCTGAATACATTGAATTCTCGATCGGCATCATGGAATTGATTTCTGGCGTTAGTAGATATTCGATAAAAGCAGAAGCAGAGTCTAGATTTCCTCCTTCGATTGCAGCAACGTATTCTACTTGGTGAAATGATGATCTCGAAATATCTAATGCCGCCGACTTAGTCCAATTACCATTGTACCAAGATTCAACTCCGGGCGAATGACAGTATGATACAACGATGTGTGCATCCCCTACGTGTCCGTCAGTCCATTCGCCATATCCGCCTGTATAACGCGTTTCATATGCTTCAGACCAACCAGTTGTAATAATCACTTCATTAGAAGACATTGCAGACCACCAGTCGGTCCATTCACTTTGATTGTCTTCATCGTGGGCGAAATAATCAGTTGTGGCAGTCATGAATGCCCTTCCTGGGCTGCTTGTTTCAGGAGATGGTATCGCGACCTTTCCTTTCCATTCATCGCTAGTCAATTCCCAAAGACTAGTTGGAACTGAATAATTCTCTCCATCAACAACTTCTGAATCGTAGTTCAGACAAATGTATCCTTGGTCAAACGGTACTGCTAGGGGGCCATCATACGGCTGAAGTGCCGAATCGGATATATTGTTCAATAGAGCGTTGTGTTCCCAGAATACATTATTGTCGAGTGCGGTTTGGAGATATGTATTGTCTAGTCCAATTGCCAAGTCAGCAACTTGGAGTCCTTTGTGTTGCAGTAAATGGTCTAAGACTGAGCCCGAATCGTCTAGTTTCAATAAACTGACTTCGTATCCAGATTGATTTTCAAATCGCTCTAACATTTCATCGGTTAAGCCATACACATCGTATGTGACAATTACTAGTTCACCGTCATCTGTGTATTCATATTGTTCTGGTTTTACTGGTTCGCCATCATCAATACTCTCGGTTAGGCAACCAGGGGTCGCTAAATTGAAAATCAATAATACTACAATAGCCGTAAATTTGTACATGACGACACCTCAATTTAATTCTGAAATGATACGATGCATTCTGTCGACGAGTTCCAGGGGGTTATGAGCTAATACGTATAGGGCGGGTTCCCAACCAAATGCTCCTTCATCCAGAATTACATCAATCCCTTGGTGAGGTATTAGTTCCCCTTTCGGGGCAAAAGTCAGATTCAGGTCCAAGTCCTCACACATTGTCTCAATCGTGTCTTTGTCCTTTCCTGGATGGATATTGAGGATGGCTGTCTTTGCCTTGTCGTTTCTTCTTGCAAGGAGCAGCATATTCGCTAAATGATTAGATGCCCCAAAAGATGGAGTCTCATGGTGGCGCAACTTATTTTCTACAATGGTAACTTTCCCTGGGAATGCGGCAACTTCAGCAGTAGATCTTGAAGATTCTAGGCAACATGCGATATTCATTCCAACGGCAGGCATGTGGCGGTTCAATTTGCTTACATCGATTCTCGATACAGCCCATTCCAAACGCTTCAGAAGTGATGTTTGTTCTTGGTCGGAATCTAAATCTGTTCCAGTTAATGATTTATCGAAACGGAGTACTTGTCCCGGAGCAAATGCGATTTCCATTACGAACCGGGTTCGGCTAGGTTTTGCTTTTGGGCCAAGTTGTCTTAGAGCCATTGAAATCTCATGAGCCCAACCATCGATTGTAGATTCATCAGATGTTCCTGCCATTTCTGGTAATTGTCGATGTGCCATTCGTGAGATAGTTGATTGTGTTGAGCCTAGTATGTCTGCAATTTCTGCTTGCGACCATTCGGCCGACCTCAAGTTTCTAGCCAATTGCATGTGCAGTCTTTCAATCCACGCAGCGCCATCTTGCCCTAGCATGGTTGCTCTAAGGGGTTCTGTTATTCAATGTTACTAGGTACAAATGCATGTTGCATAGATTGTGCAAGCTCGGTATACGGTCTGAGTCGTTCTTCCCATTTCATCGGCGAACGGCCTGAAGGAGTGGATAGAACCCATATTTCGGTTTCAAATGGGAATTCAGGAGGTGTTAGAAATTGTAGACCCAAATCCACACTTTTCAATGGAGGATCAAACAGCAACGAGAATTGGCGTTTTCCAACAAAAGCAACTCGCTCAGGGGGGGCTCCTACCCGATATGCATTATCTTTTATGCGGTTGTAGAATAATGACCGCTGCGACCTAAATTCTTTGCTGGTGATACTAGTTGAGAGGCTATTTGGCTTCCTTATGACGTCAGTAAATCCAATTTGCAATTCAGCCAACATTATGTCGTCACTGATGCGCTCCAAACCTTCTGCAATACCAGATTCGACAATTAATTTCCAGAAGTTGTTAGATGGTTGAGAAAAATAGTGTCCTGACTCCCAAGAATGTGCGCTTGGGTTATGCCCGACAAGTAGCAGCCTCAGAGGGCTGCTTCCATACTTTTCTTCCAGTGGCATAGTCGGTCCAGTAGTCGCAGGGTTCTAAACCCGTCTTCATTAGGGGCGTTTGGAGGGATGCGTTTGGACACTGAAGATTTCTTGGCCGCGGTACTCGATAGAATTCGTTCGTATCTCGAGGGCTCCGAAAACATCGTAGATTTTATTTCACAATCAAGCCTTCGTAAGACAGCAGACCTAAATCTTCCTCTAGAGGGCTTAGGACTAGATGCTGTTGTGTCCGATATTGACCAGTATCTACGTCATAGTGTTCGTACTGACCATCCTGGATTCATGAATCCTCTATGGGGTGGCATGAACATCTCAGCGTTTGCTGGAGAATTCATAGCCACTATGACTAATAATTCAATGTACACCTATGAATTGTCTCCACTGGCAACTCTCATCGAGCAGGCATTGATTAGAAGGATGTGTGAAATCATTGGTTTCGGTGACGGTAATGGCACCCTAACTACTGGCGGGTCAAACGGAAACATGATTGGAATGATGTGCGGCAGATATAACGCAGATCCTCTTGGCCAGCAGCGAGGGTTTGACGGTCCAAATCTTGTATGTTATGTATCTGAAGAATCTCATTACTCAGTCTTGATGGCTGCTAATGTACTAGGTGTCGGTTTTGAAAATGTGATCAAAGTTCCCACAGACACTGATGGCAGAATGAGAGTAGACAAGCTTGATGAAGAAATTCAAAGAACCAAGTCAAATGGTCAGACTCCGTTTTGTGTAGTGGCAACTGCAGGGACTACAGTTAGGGGTGCTTTCGACCCAATCAAAGCAATTGCAGAGATTTGCTCAGAGCATAATATTTGGTTCCACGTAGATGCGGCTTGGGGCGGCTCTTGCATGTTTAGTGCTAAACATCGTAATTTGATGGATGGAGTTGAGTTGGCAGACTCAGTATGCTGGGATGCTCACAAAATGATGGGTGTACCTCTCATCTGTTCCGCTTTCCTAATCAAACGTCCAGAGGTATTGAGGAAAATCTGTTCACATGGTGATGTGGCTCACTATTTGTTCCACGGCGAGACCGAAGATGTTGATTTAGGTAGAATCAGTTTACAATGTGGAAGAAGAAATGATGCTTTGAAGCTATTCTTGGCGTGGAGAGAAATCGGAGATGCCGGATGGGCGAGAAAGATTGAATCATACGTTGATTTGGCAGATTACCTCGAATCAATTGTTACTTCACACGAAAAATTAGAGATGATGTCATCAAGAGTTTGGTCTAATCTTTGTTTCAGATATACTGTTGAAGGGATAGATCATGACGATGTCAACGACCAAATTCGTGAGAGACTAGTGAAATCTGGTGACTTTATGGTTTCAAAATCTAATGTTAACGGGCACGTAATTCTTAGATCAGTTGTTGCTAACCCCGGCGTTACAAGAGAATCATTGGATCGCTTTATCCTAGAAGTTGAAACAATAGGTGATGAGATAATACGTGGAGTGCCTTTTACTCGTTGAGTAAAGCAAGTAGTCAAATAATCGAAGATTACCAATTGGTTCATGCTAGTCGGGAAACCCGAATGGTGGGACAGTGCAGTAGTGTTCCTTCTTGAAGATGAGGTTCTAGGTCCCATTGTCGAGAAATACAGAGGCGAGAGTTTAGTAGGTAAAGGAGATATTTTCTCGACATTTGTTCGCTCAGTTGTTGGACAACAAATTTCGGTCATTGCAGCGGATTCCATTTGGAATCGCCTGAGTAAATTAGTTGGTAAAATCACTCCCGAAAATGTCTGCAAACTCTCTCCTGAAGAGTTGGCAACAAGTGGAATTACAAAGCCCAAGTCAGAGTATATTCATGGTATTGCAATGAAATCAGTAGAATTTTTGTCGCCAGATTGGAGCAATTTATCTGATGCAGAGATAAATAAACATCTCACCAAATTTAGAGGAATTGGTCCATGGACTTCAGAGATGATTATGATATTCGCTCTACTAAGGCCCGATATCTTCAGCATAGGTGACTTAGGACTGATTAAAGGAGTCCAATTATTGGTTCCAGATGCAGTTACCAAAGAAGAAGTCGTTGAGGTCTCCAAGAGGTGGACTCCATATCGAACAGCAGCGAGTTGGTTTCTTTGGAGGATGCTAGATCCTGTACCTGTCGAATATTAGAGATTGAAAGGGGTTATAATCCTCCATGCGTGCAAGCCAATCATGGAATTCGCTTACTTTTCGATTGCGATGATTGGTTGTTTTGCAATAACAAGGTGGGTTACAGAGAACATCAAATTCCATGTCCGAAACAATTTATTCTGGCTTCATCACTGGATTATAGCGTCTATTGCCATGGCAGTACTCCTTGCGTTGCAAATAGATTACCCCTGGTTATGGGGTGGCTTATCTGGTGTTGCGCTCGAAGGTTTAGCGAGAAAGAACTGGTCCATAATGCGCAAATCTGGAAAATGAAATATGAGATTCTATCAGTGATGATTTAATGCTGAGTGCTTTACCACAGAATCATGAGTGAAGGAGTACCTGTCCGCACTGCTCTCTATGATGAACATGTTTCTTTGAATGCAAACATTGTTGATTTCCATGGTTTTGAGTTACCAATTTGGTACTCAAATATCTCTGAGGAGCATTTAGCCTGCCGTTCAAACGCAGGTCTGTTTGATGTATCCCACATGGGTTCGTTCCGGTTCAAAGGAGTTGGCGTTAAACAATGGATGGAATCGATTGCAACTCAGAAATGCACTTCTATTGGGCCTGGAAGGTGTGCTTACACTCACTTCCTTGACCATGATGGGTTTCTAATCGATGACATGATATTCGCAGTCGTTTCAGAAGAAGAAATCTTAGGCGTTCCAAATGCCAGTATGATTCCTGTGATGTGGGAATGGTTCACCTCACTGTTGCCTGAAGATGGTTCAATCTCTCTGGAAGACCTTTCGCCACAAACTAGCATACTTGCATTACAAGGACCTAATGCTAAGGCTCTGTGTGAAGAGGTACTAGGCGAATCAAACCACGTGGGGCGATTTAAGTGGTCGATGATTGGTGATAATCCATTAGGAATTGGCGGATGGATTCAGGGCACAGGATATACCGGAGAAGCGGGATACGAAATATTCGTTCCAAATCAAGATGCAAGTACATTGTGGCAAGCATTGATCCAAGCTGGCGTAACACCTGTAGGTTTAGGTGCCAGAGACACTCTGCGACTCGAGAAAGGTTTCTTACTTTCAGGAGTTGATTTTGCATCTCCGAGTTTGGATGCAAATACCTTGCTGCACCGAGACTCTTGGGAAACAAATGTACCATTTGGTCTAGATTTAGAGCATGAATTTGTTGGTCGTGAAAGAGTAATTTCTCACAACGATAATGATGCCCGATTTTGGGGTGTCAAGCAGTTAGAACGTGGGCCACTTCCGAGAGGTGGCAAAGAAGTGGAAGACTTGGATGGGAATTTAATCGGAGTCTTGACCAGCGGTGCACCGGCCCCTTCACTGGACAGAGTTGGTATTGGTCTGGGTTATATCTCAGGTGTACAGCCTGGTGACGAAGTGATGATTGTCGCTTCTCCACGCAAAAAAGTGAAGGCAGTGATTGCGAGACCTCCTTTTGTTTGATACGCCCCGTAGGGGCGTTGAGTTGATGAGGGTGATATGACACGGAGTGCTATGCGCCGAACCATAGCACTTGGGATTCTTGCCTGTTTTATGCTGTCCTTGTTACCGGCAATTTCTCTGGTCAATGATTTAGAAATCAAGTCGGATGAAGGCGATTCCATCGATGATCGCATTATACCTGATTCCGAACTGACACTTGCTCAAATCGACGCACTCAATGCTGTTGGAATGGGCCGTTCAACTAATTCTAATTGGTCAGCAGTGGGTGGTTCTGCTAGCAACGATGAGATTTATGAAATGGTTTTCGATTCTCAAGGAAATGTGATTGTCTGTGGTTCAATTTACCAAGTTTCGCAATTTGGTTCAATTATCGTTAACACTGAAGGTGAAGGCGATATTTTGATTGCCAAATTATCGAAAACAGGTTCGTGGATTTGGGCAGTCACAGCAGGCACTGCTCTCTATTATGATGAATGTCGAGGGGTTACAGTAGATTCTAATGATGATGTATACGGAACAGGTTACTTCAGAGGTGAAGTTAATTTTGGAAACAATACCATTTCAACAACAGGTTTCGATGGTTGGATTGCCAGGGTAAACAGCACAGGTCAATTTGATTGGGCTATGAAATTTGGTGGTTTCGATATCGATGTAGGATGGGATATTGCTGCTGATAATCATGACAATCTATACGTGACAGGATATTATCAAAACTTTACAGAGTTTGATTCATCACTGTTGCAGGCACAAACAGCTTCAGAAAATGCAAGGTTTTTCATCGCTTACTACAATGTCAGTTCTTCTTTGTGGGAGTGGGCGAAAGACACTGATGGTTCAGGTAATTCAATCCCATACCAGATTGTAGTCGAGCCTTCAACTAACTCTGCATATGTTGCAGGGTACAATACTGGAGATGAATCATGGGGTAATTACTCATTTAATTCCAATCCACAATCTTCCTATGCTGGATTCGTAGTCAAATATTCGGATAATGGGACATTTATTTGGGGGCAAAACACGGCTGGAGCACCTTGTTTCGGTACAAATTGTGGAGTTTACTTCAACAATATTGTTCTCCATCCAGATGGTGGCGTAGTAGTAGGTGGCAACTTCCTTCAAACCTTCAAACGTCAAGGCGGTACAGTGGTCACAGGACAAGGTGATTGGGACGTACTTATCCTTAGATACGACGTTAATGGAACTCAAATTTGGGACTACCATGCTGGCGGCCCTAGTGATGATAGATTACAGGCGCTTTCGGTAAACCCGAAGGGCCAAGTTCAGTTCGGTGGGAATCATCTAGATGAGATGAAATTCGGAAGTACCACTCTGCAAAAGAATTCAACCACGAGCTACTATGATGGTTTCATTGCTCAGGTTGATTTTGACTCAGATTTCCAGTGGGCCATGAGTATTGGAGGAGCGGGCAATGACACGGTTGGTGCACTGCTTGCAATGGATGATGGTACCTTAATCAGTGGAGGAGATTTCAGTGGAACAGTTTGGTTCGGCGACACTCCAAGAACTGCTACAGAGCAGGATATTTTCGTATGGATGTTCCAGCATGACAAGGATGATGATGGAATTACTGATTATACGGATAATTGTCTGAACACTCCAAATGCTAATCAAAGCAATTACGATAATGACCTAAGGGGTGATGCTTGTGATTCTGATGATGACAATGACGGTTTACACGATGTGCTTGATGACTGTAGATATGGAGTGACCGAATGGAACCAATCCAATACCACTTACGATCATGATGCCGATGGCTGCAAAGATGTCGAAGAGGATAATGATGACGACAATGATGGCGTAATGGACAACGATGACAATTGTCCATCTGGTGAATTGGATTGGGAAGTAGACTCATCCAGTGATTTGGATGGAGATGGATGTCGAGATTCTACAGAAGATGTAGATGATGATGGAGATTCAGTAAATGATGATGAAGATAATTGTCACTACACTGTGAACCCTTTACAGGTTGATTATGATGATGACGGAGTCGGTGATATCTGTGATCCAGATGATGATGGTGATGGAGTGGATGATCTGGTGGATGATTGCTACCAAGGATCTCTAAATTGGACATCGGTAGTTCAGACTGATAAAGATGGAGATGGATGCCAAGATGAATTTTCAAATGAAGATACAGACGACGATAACGACGGTATTTTCGATATCGATGACAATTGTCCTAGAGGAGAAGTAGGTTGGGTTTCGAGCCAATCTAATGATCGAGACGGGGACGGTTGCCGCAATGACAATGAGGACAATGACAACGACAATGATAGCGTAATCAATGAAGTGGATTTATGCAAAAATGGTATTGCTAATTGGAGAAAGAATTCTTCGAATGATAATGATGGTGATGGCTGTATCGACGACAGAGAAGATAGCGATGACGACAACGATGGCTTTTCCGACCTTGTTGATTTCTGCCCACTCCAAGAAGGAACTGCAACTCTTGGTGGAATGAAAGGTTGCCCAGATTTCGATTCTGATGGTTGGGCTGATGCAGTTGATGCATTCTTCCAAGACGACACCCAGTGGAATGATGGTGATGGGGATGGATATGGTGATAATCCAAACGGTAACAATCCAGACGACTGCCCGTTCTTCTTCGGTAATTCAAGTGAAGATCGAATTGGTTGTATCGACTCAGACGGTGACGGATACTCCGACCCTGAGATTTCTTGGAGTGTAGCTCAAGGCGCGGATGCCTTCGTAGACTCTCCTTACCAATGGGCGGATGCCGATGGTGATGGTTTCGGAGATAACTTCGAGGATCCAAGTGGAATGGTTGATTATTGTACAAACGAAGAAGGTACTTCAACAATCGACCGATATGGTTGCCCGGATTTAGATGGTGATGGATATTCAGATACAGATGCCTTTTGGGGTCTAAGCAAATGGGAGTCACTTGGTTTTGGTCCTGACGCATTCCCTCTCGACCCAACTCAATGGTACGACACTGACAAGGACGGATTTGGTGACAACTGGGGTGACCCTGAATGGAATGATTCTCGAAATGAGGATTGGCCAGGAATATTTGTCGAAAATGCAACCTCGGCTGACATGTGTCCATTTGAAGTTCCTGACGGAAGATTTGATGATGACATAAATTACCCTGGTTGTTTACTTACGGAGCCCAGTGATGGTGGGAAGAGTACCGATGACGGCGCTTCTTCTGCTTCTGATGATGGAATGAGTACTACTACACTGGTTGGAATTATTGGTGGAGTCGTGGTATTGTTATTGGGGGGAGTAATCGCAGTTATGCTCAAGAAAAAGCCACAACCGAAGAAGAAGCCATCCGGGCCAAAGTCATTAACAGATTTACCAATGCCTGCACCTCCTGGTCCTTTACCGACTATTGCAGAGCCAGTAAACGATGGCACTGATGACGATTCGGACTCAGAGGATGCTCCTGCAAAAGATTCTGAAGAAGTAGATGCCTCAGATGATAATGATACGGTTGCTTCTTGGGAAGGTTTGCCAGCTGGTGATTACCTTGATCCTGATGAGAATGGTACAGTTTGGTTCCGTGCTAATGATGGCAGTAATTGGTATCAAAATTCGGATGAATCATGGACAAAATGGAAAGATTAGTCCAATAATTTGTTCACAACTGACATGAATTCTTCACGGTCTTCTCGCTTAATTCCCGTGATTTCAAGTGTGTGAGCCAGTTCTATTGCTTCTGCGATTTTGGAAATATTTCCGTACGGGGCAGTAACTCCCATTCCTTCCGATTTACACAAATCTCCCATTGGCGTATCACAATTAACTACACTCGGTCTTCCAAAAGCGGCAGCATCGAGCATTTTTGTGGGAATAGCACCTTGCATAATATTGCCACGTTTAGGGTCATACATGGCATACATTACACTTATCTCTTCGATCAATTCGGGTAATTGTTCTTCGGTAAATGGGCCGCGGTAATCCAAATTTGGAAACTTCTTCAACAATTCTTCAACAGCGAAACCATCTCCAGCAACAACAACTTTGAATCCTGCAATTTCTGCAGCCTCTATCATGAATACGATAGAGTTCAACTCTCTTATCCTACCAATATACCCCAGTACCTTTTGTTGATTCACTTTCAATGGTTGGAAATTCCTTCTATTCATTACAACTACAGGTTCGGAGTCTTGTAACTCATTCCAATCGGCGAATCCAGGTGCAGATATGATAATTGAATCTGAATCACGAATTATTCTTCTTGCTTGTTTCAACATACTTTTGGACGCCAATCTATGAACAAATGAATTTCCCCGCATAAGTGGCCATGTATGTGCCATGTCGTGAATATCAAGCAATTTTCTTCCATCAAATTTAACATCGGCTGTATCTGTGTCATTGAGGATTAATAAATCTGCATCGATTTTCAGGCTTGAAATGAATTTATTTTTTGCAAACCAAGTACGGAAAGAACCTTTTTTCTTTTTTGTTCCGAAATGCTTCCGGATGATGGAGTAGCCATTCAGCGTCTCGTTTTCAGGTCGGCTTCCATTGCGATTCCAAGCAAAAATTTCGACTTCATGGCCGGCTTCAACCAACCATCGTGCATGCCTCTCTACTCTGGGGTCTGGCGAACAGGCATTGGTTACGACCATTGCAATTCGCGCCATATTTTGGCGAGTAGGTCCCCCTCAATTGCCTTTGCTACTAAACCAACATTCATGTTGGTTACGCGCTGGGCATAGACCGGAGGCCGCACTATGGTTGACCAACTACCCAATCTCGGAAGAGAAAAAGAGATGCTTGCAGCCATGGGAATGTCCTCAATGGACGATTTGTTCGCAGACATACCCGTGCCCGTCAGAATGACAGAGGAACTACCACTGCGTGGTCCACAATCGGAAGAAGAAATCCTTGCTGATGCCCGACGTATTTTGGGTGCGAATGTAGCTCTCGGCGATCGTGTGAATTTCCTCGGCGCTGGCTTGAATCGTAATTATGTTCCAGCGAGTGTTTTCCAATTAGTAACCCGTGGAGAGTTTTTGACTTCCTATACGCCTTATCAGCCCGAAGTTAGCCAAGGAATGCTTCAAGCAATGTGGGAGTTTCAAACTCTGATTAGTGAATTAGTGGGTCTCGAAGTTGCTAATCTTTCAGTTTACGATGTTTCTACAGCAGCCGCTGAAGCAATCACTTGCTGTGTAAGAGTTCACAACCGTAAAGCAGAACAGAAGAATACAGTGTATGTTAGCGAGTTAACCCCTCCTGCTAGAATGTCTGTAATTCACAATTACACTCAAGGCGGGGGCATCACAATCAAGGCGCTTCGTCACAATTCAGACGGCACACTGGACTTGGAATCTCTCGCTGAGGCAGCAGGTTCGTGCGGTATCTATGTTGAGCAACCAAACCCGTTAGGAATTCTTGATGGGGGACTTACCAGCGTGAAAGAAATAATTGGTGATAATACAGCATTTATTGTCGGAGTCGCTCCAGTAAGTCTCGGTTTGGTTGAAGCACCAGGTAACTATGGTGCAGATATTGTGGTAGGCGAAGGACAAGCTCTCGGCTCTCCGATTACCTACGGTGGTCCTTTGTATGGAATCTTTGCATGCACTAAGGCGTATCTAAGACAAATGCCGGGGCGTATTGTTGGACGCTCTATTGATGTAGATGGGAACGAGGCTTTCTGTCTCACACTCTCTACTAGGGAACAGCACATCAGGCGCCATAGAGCGACTTCCAATATCTGTACGAACGAGACATTGATCGCCTTGATGGGTGCAATGCATATGTCGCTCTTAGGCCCAGAAGGCCTTGCAAAACTTGCACAGAGAAATATGGCTGCATGTCAACTAGCAAAGCAGAAACTGTCCGAGATTTCAACATTTAATCTCCCACATCTTACTAACAGTCACTACAATGAATTTGTAATTGAGTTGCCCGGTTCTGCTTCTGAGTGCCTATCATATCTTGACACTCAAGGTCTGATTGGTGGTTTTGATTTGTCGAATTGGTATCCTGAGAAGAATAATTGGCTATTGGTATCCTTCAGTGACCAAACAAGGGCAACTGATGTCGATTTACTCGTGGCCCATCTTTCTGTGTGGTCTACTTCAGTGAAGGGGGTGAGTGCTTGAGTCATCTATTCGAACACAACGGCGCTGATGGGCGTGGCTATTCTCAGCCTGAACCAATCATGGCAGCGGACAATCTACAGATTCCATCTTCTCTAGTTCGTGCTGAGTTACCAAGATGGCCACGTATTTCAGAACCAGAAATGGTACGACATTACACTTGGCTTTCAAATCGTAATTTCGGAATCGACACCGGATTCTATCCTCTCGGTTCTTGTACGATGAAACACAATCCTCGTGTCAATGAGGTAATTGCACAATTACCTGGAATCGCAGATCTCCATCCGCTACAACCTGAACATCAAATTCAAGGTACGCTAGCAATATTCTACGAAATGCAAGAGATGCTTGGAATCTGTGCGGGTATGGATGCAGTAACTCTGCAACCTGTTGCTGGTGCACAAGGCGAGTTCACTGCAATACGTTGTATTCAGGAATACTTTAGGTCACGCGGTGAGTTGAACAGAACTAAGGTCATTGTACCAGACTCTGCTCATGGAACTAACCCGGCAAGTGCATCCATGGCTGGTTTCGAAATAGTTGAGATTCCAAGTCAAAGTGATGGTAGAATTGATTTGGATGCATTGAGGGCTGTAGTCGGAGAAGATACAGCTGCAATGATGATTACTAACCCTAGTACACTCGGTGTATTTGAGCCAGAAATCGCAGAGGCTGCAGCAATCGTTCACGAAGCAGGTGGTCAGATGTACTATGATGGTGCTAACTTCAATGCAATTCTTGGAAGGACATCTCCTGGAATCATGGGCTTCGATGCAGTTCACTATAACTTGCACAAGACATTCAGTCAACCCCATGGCGGAGGAGGTCCAGGTTCTGGACCGATTGGTGTAAAATCTCACCTTGCAGAGTTCTTACCCGGCCCAGTTGTTGAACGACGAGAGACACTGTCTGGAGATCGGCTAACCGCAGTTAATGACGAATGGTGGTATCACTGGCTAGAGCCAGAAAATAGCATTGGTAAAGTTCAGCAATGGCACGGTAATAGCGGGGCTGTTATTCGTTCATGGGCGTTCTATCGTCGATATGGAAAGGACTTGAAAATAATGTCAGAACATGCGGTTCTCAATGCTAATTATCTGCGTCACAAAATCATGGAAGAAGCAGAGGCTAAAGGCGTATCACACGTATTTTGTGACGGTGCGCCTGTTGATGTAGTAAAGCATGAATTCACCCTTTCGCTTGCTCCTCTAAAAGAGCAAAAAGGCCTGGGTGCCATGGATGTCGCAAAGGGTCTGTTGGACAAAGGATACATGGCTCCTACTGTCTACTTCCCACTAATCGTACCTGAATGTATGATGATTGAACCAACCGAAACCGAATCGAAAGAAGTGCTTGATGAATTCGCTAGAAAATTTGTTGAAGTTCTACAAGAAGATGCTGATGTATTACACAATGCGCCTGTGACAACTAAGGTGCGAAGAGTCGACGAAGTTTACGCTGCTCGTAATTTGACGCTATCATATCCATTCGATGAGTGATGTCTAGAATCTCTTTCTGACAAAATGATTGAAGGCGTATGCCTTACACCCGCTTGTATGGACTGGGTAGAAGTTGATGTTCCAGGGCCCGGGCCAAAGATGCTTTGGCCAATGGCATGGTCACTTTTACCATTAGTTGGTGGGCTCCTGATTATCCTGCTTAAGGATGGAGGACTACTTGCCACGTTCTTCCTAGCCTTCGGTCTAATGCTATCCCTTGTCGCTGTCTGGTTGGGAGCTAATGCAATGCCAGGGCGTGTTGACATGCTGGTTTTGCTTGTATCTCCATTTACTGCTTTCATTCTATTTTTCCAGCCACCAGGTTTCATTCAGGCGATTTTAGCAATAATGGCATGGACTGTCAATTACCGAACCGCAGCAGCATTGTCTGCACTTTCAGGCAAATCATACCGTTGTGATTGGGATCCACGTGTTCCTTTACCTGACGTAGAAGGTGCGACTTACATCCATCGCAAATGGGCTGCAAGACCACTATTCCGAGTTGGCTCAAACATGGTTCGAGGATTACGAAGTAATGGCAAAATAATGCTCGAAGCCGATGCGCCAATCACTTTCACATTTAGTGAAGAGTGAGCAAAAAAACTCCCTACTTAATCAGACATATCAAGAGATATGCACGAGTATCCATTAGACATTAGAGGGTTAATTCTCCGGCGCTTACACCCAGAAACAGAGTATCGTTGGGTGGCGCCTTTTTTGTGGAATGAAGATTTTGAAGTTGAAGATTATATGAGTGATAATCAATCAATAAGAAAATACCAAATTCTGACTGAAGTAGATTGTTCGGGTCGTGGAAGAATCGTTCCAAGAGCAGCTGGTATTGCAGCCAGACAGGGGAGAATAACGTTAGCAAATGATTTACTTTCAGCTCATCTACTTGATTACAGGGCAGACTCCGCTTTGGAATCGAGGGCTCTTAATTTACTGAATGATGAAAAAAGAAAGGTTAGGCGACTTCTCAATCGCAATAGGGAATGGCCACAAGATGTTTGGAACTTGCAAGATACACCTGCTTGGATAATACCATCTTTCATTCGTAGATTCCGAACACTGGTGAACAGCCGTCCGGTTTCTATCATCTCTGGCGGGCACATTTTAGCATCGGGTAATTGGATGTGGCATTACCCTGAAAAATCACATATAGCGGCAGATGTCGAACCATTCTTAATACCAGATTTCCAACTTGATTGACTAAAACCAATATTGCACAATACACGGTACGTTGATGAACTACCGTCCATGGCACAACATCATGGACGTTACAATCCTATTGGGTTCGAAGTCAGACATGCCTGTTGCAGAAAAGTGTACCAAGATCCTCGACCATTTTGGTGTATCATACCAATTACGAGTCGCAAGCGCACACCGCTCTCCTGCTTTTGTAGAACAAATCATTCACGATGCTGAAGCAGACGGATGTACTGTTTTCATCGCAATGGCTGGATTAGCTGCAGCATTGCCGGGTGCAGTGGCTGCAATAACTACCAAGCCAGTAATCGGTGTGCCATGTGGTGGAAGAGTTCCGTTCGACAGTCTTCTTTCAATTGTTCAATTACCTCCGGGTGTACCTGCTGCAACAGTTGGTGTTGACCGTGGGGACAATGCTGGATATCTTGCAACACAGATTTTGGCACTTGGAAATGAGACCTATGCTGCAGCACTGAAGCAGAACAAGTTAGACCAAGTTGCTAAGGTTAAGCAAATGGACGCAGAGGTCAACGGAAGGGATGCTTGATGTTCGACGCTGCTTCATTCATCGAAGAGTCATCTCAAAAAATGAAGGACGAGATCGATGAGACTGCAATTATCGCATGCAGTGGAGGCGTGGATTCAACAGTGGCAGCAGTAATTGCAAACAGGGCCATTGGTGACAAATTACACTGTGTTTATGTTGACACAGGATTGATGCGTAAGGACGAAACTGCTGAGATTCAAGAGATGCTATCTGCACACGGCCTCAATTTGACAACTGTTTTTGCAGAAGAACGCTACTTTGCGGCCTTAGAGGGTGTTACCGAACCTGAGCAAAAAAGGAAAATCATCGGAGAATTATTCATCAGAATCTTCGAAGAAGAGCAAGATAAAGTAGGAGCTAAATATTTGGTTCAAGGAACTATCGCTCCAGACTGGATTGAGTCAGGCGGTGGTGTTCGTGACACTATCAAAAGCCATCACAATGTTGGAGGCCTTCCTGATGATATGACATTAGAAGTTGTCGAACCTCTACGTGATTTGTATAAGGATGAAGTCAGAGACTTAGCACGTGCATTGGAAATTCGTGTGGCAGACAGGCAGCCATTCCCTGGTCCTGGATTAGCAGTTCGTTGTCTTGGAGAACTAACTCTCGAAAGAGTTCATGTTGTTCGTGAAGCATGTGCAATTGTTGAAGAAGAATTTGAAGCAGCAGCAGCGGAAGGGAAAATGGAAATTCCTTGGCAATACTTTGCCGCACTTTTACCTGTAAGATCTGTTGGTGTCCACGGTGATGTCAGAGCATATGGGGAAACCGTAGTCGTTAGGGCTGTTCAGTCATTAGATGGGATGTCTGCAAGATATTCTGAAATCCCGCATGATATTCTAGCGAAAATAAGCACTAGAATTACTAATACAGTTAAGGGTGCAGTGAACCGAGTTGTTTACGATATAACTCACAAACCACCTGGTACCATTGAGTGGGAATGATCTCAGATTGGGGTTTTGAATCCCATGGCCCTGATTACACACCAACCGGCTCTTGCCTCAAATATTGCGAAAGCCCCTCCAAATGTTATGGCAGCCACAGGGTACCACCAAAGAGTAGATGACAATACACCTGCAAGTACTAGCACAGCCAGTACAATTGCGAAACCAAGCCCAAGAATTCCCATTTTCAGGCGTGCTGCTTTTCCTTTTGCTCCGATATTACATTGCATTTTATCACCATTATTATTCACTTGAAGACATCTTGACTTTTAGTTTGAGATAATTGATTTTCACCCACAATGACATTTTCGAAGTTATTGACAGTTTGAGAGGTGTTGTGAATACGTCTCCTGACCTTCTGATAATTTCATTGAATATTTTAGTGTAAGCATCCAGCATGATTTTTGGCTGCACTCTTGACCTTGGGTCAAGATAATCGAATAGATGCATAGCGGACGCTTGATGCCTACGGACAACTTCGAAATATTCCCTGATAAATGATTTCCACGAAGGGTTTTGTGCAAGGTTTGGATTTGCTATATCATCGACATGTAGGTTGTGGGAAGCTAGAATTTCTTTTGGAAGATAAACTCTTCCGCGTTCATAATCTTCGACAACATCTCTCAGGACATTAATCAATTGCATTTGGATGCCCAGGTCTACAGCGTGTAGCCTTGCAGCCCTATCTTCGTAACCATAGATTTCGATTAGTATTAGTCCAACTGCAGACGCTACTTTGTAGCAGTAGGAACGTAATTCGTCCCATGTGTTACACCTAACTGGAAACAGATCATCTTCCATACCCTGAATTACGGTCTCAAAATCCTGCAGACGAATGCTGTATTTCGCGAACACGTCTTGCAGAGCAATGAAAATGGGATGGTCATCAGATTTGATTGTGCCAACACTTGCCTTTTCCAAGTTATTTCTAATCGAAACTAAGGCCATCAATCGCTGCATATGAATTTCTTCTGGATTTGCAGGGCTTCTACCTGAGTGTATTTCTCTGAGAAACAAATCTCTCTCAATGGATTGTCTTAGAAGTTCATCTGTGACCTGAACATTTGGCTCATCATCACCATCTACAATGTCGTCTACCCATCGGCAGAGTGCATAAACAGCATGCACAGCTCGTCTTTTCTCTATTTCTAACGCCGAAAAAGAACTGAAAAACGTCGTGGATGCATTTTTACAGATTCGTTGACAATGTGCATACGCACTGTCTATGACTTGACTTTTCATACTTACACCTCAGTTGTGACTCGGGTTGGTCGCTGTTACTTCCATTGCCTTTTTGGAGGTCGATTTACCTGGTTTGCTTCTACGTTTACGGCTACTGAACCATGTATCAACACCATTCCAATCAGGTCGTATCCCTAAGCTGTCTAGCAGTAACTTCGAACTAATTCGTGCAGATTCGTAGATGACAGGCAGTCCACTTCCTGGATGCGTCCCTCCACCTACAAGATACAGATTCTTGATCTCATCAAATTCATTCTTAGGCCTTCTCCAAAGCATTTGGTCGAGCCCATGTGCAAGATTGAAGACGGCTCCTCTGTAACAGTGGTCGCCCCAATCTTCTGGAGTGATGACAAGTTCAGATACAATGTGGTCACTAAGGCCTTCATAACCCAACTTTGTCTCAATCTGCTCGATTATTCGGTTTCGGAATGGGTCTTTTTCGTCATCCCAGTTAATGTTCTCATGTATGTGTGAAACGGGCACTAGCGCATAGACCGTAGAGCAACCTTCAGGTGCCATTTGAGGGTCTGTGATGCAGGCATTCTGAACATATACCGACGGGTCGTCCCAAGTTAATCGGTGGTGCTTTTCGATGTCTTCCAAGTTCCCTACATAGTTCTTTGAAGCGTATATTTGGTGGTGTGGAAGATTGTCGAAGGTTTTGTCTACGCCCAGATAAAGCATGAATGTTGAACAAGAATATTTCTTCTTGTCTATTTTCTTATTCGACCACTTCTTACGAACATTGTCGGGGAATAGTGATGTCATACCTTGGGCAAAGTCGGCGTTCATGATGACCTTATCAGCATAGAATTCACCGTTTTTGGTGACGATTCCTTTGATAGTTTTCTTGTCCATTATGACTTCAGTTACTTCTTCTTCCATACGGAAGTCGACACCCATGTCCTTGGCGATTTTTCCCATTTTAGCGGATACATTTCCAAGGCCACCCATCGGATGGAATATTCCATATTCGTATTCTAAGAATGCTAGCATTGTGAATAAGCTAGGGCAATTGAAAGGAGACATTCCAAGGTACTTGGTCTGGAATGACATGGCAAGCATGAGTCTCTCATCATCGAATAGTTTCATCAAATCTTTTGCAACTGAGCGCTGTGGTCTCAATACTCCAGCAACTCTCAGCGCTCTTTCTGAAAGAAGATCTCTAGCGCCAAACCATGGTTCTTGCAAACACTGTTTAGACTTGTCCAATTTCTTGCGATTGTCTTTGAGGTACTTCTTGAATGCAAGGGCATTCTTTTCACCGGATAGTTTTTCGATACGCTCACACATCTGGTCTACGTTGCTTGTGCAATCCAATACTCCACCTTGGCCAAATATCAAGCGATAGTTGATGTCCAATCTCTTCAGTTCGAGCTCTTCGTGAGCATCCATGCCGATCGCTTTGAAGATGTCCTCGATTACCTCAGGGTAATGGAAGAAGGTTGGTCCTAAATCGAATTTGAATCCATCTCTTTCGAATACCTTGTTTCTTCCTCCGACTTCTTTCGAGCGTTCGAAAACGGTGACCTTGACTCCAGATTTTGCTAACAGCAAAGCAGAGGCTAAACCGCCAGGCCCGGCGCCAATAATTGCTACAGATGGTTGTTTTTCGCTAGACATAATTTTCACGCCGATGTTTTGGTTAATAAACTGCGGTTTTTCACCACTAAATTCTCTTCAGATTTTGGAGTCTTAACAAGCAATGTTGTTGGGTCAATTAATGTTGCAAATTCGTCTAGGTAAGGCCCCATCGAAGAAATCAGATCAACATCCGGGTGCCCTTTCAGAACCATGCCGTCCATGTACATCAGAGAGCGAATGATAGGGAATGCATCTTCACCGAATGAGCAGCCCGCCAGAACAGCCGCTTTGACGGTCTTCATCATCTGTTCTGTGAGTGATACTTCGCTAACGGATGTGCCTACGAATCCATCATACAGTTCATTCATGGAATCATAGTATGTTTGCAGTGTGTCGCCGGATGGTGTCACATCTGCCATTGTCAACATTGCATCAAACGCATTTCTCAGTTCTCCCTTAGCCAGGAAGTAAAAGAATCCGAAAAGGGCCTTTCGAACATGATTTGGAGCTTCACAAATCGCTCCCGTGTCTATGAAAATGAAATTCTTGTCCTTTGTCATCATAGCGTTCCCTGGGTGTAAATCTCCGTGGAAAACTCCCATACCAAACATAAACGCACCGTGAATCCTGAACAATTGGAGCAAATCATCCCAATCCATAGTTGCCGCATTTAGGTGCGACTCTAATGTTGGAGCAGTGATTTCTTCAACGACTAGTACTTGTTCATTGGAGAGTTCTTTCCAGATCTTTGGGAATCTCAGTTTGGGCATTGGGAAACTATCGCTGTATTCTTCTGCAAGTGCCTCTAGCCTTTCTTTCCCTTTGATTTCATTGAGGAGATTCAACTCTCTCAGAGTGTAGTCTTCAATGTGAGCCAACAGTCCAATTGGGTTACCCACCTTCTTCAGACGTGGATTCATGAATAGTCCCATTCGCATCCAGCGCTTCATTCGCTTGACGTCTTTGCGGAATGATTTTTCAAAATCAGCCTTGATTATTTTGATTACGACTTTGGTTCCATCAAGTAATTCTGCACGATGAATTTGTCCGATACTTGCAGCCGCAAATGGTTTTGAGTCTATGTGGCGGAAATTAGATCTGAAATCATCAGGAGTGAATTTCTTTAGCAGCTTCTCAAAGTTTTCTTCAGGGATGGTTGGTGCTCTACTATACAATTCTTGCAACTGGATACACCTGTCAGGATTCAGTAGGTCTGGGCGGAGCGCACAAATCTGTCCTAACTTGACTGCGAGTAGGCCCATTGATTGAATCCGGTCTATATTTACAGGCTTCTTACCCTTCAACTCTCTAGCGAATCGCAACAGGGTCGTCAGGCGCATATCTTAAGAATCGGGATTCACTATATCAAGTGGTGTTTGCTTACATCAATCTGAAAGTTCCACTGGCTCTTCCATGTGTCTGTGAATGATGTAGTGCCAAAGGTCGTTTTTCTCTCCAGAACCCTCGACTCTTTGGATTACAATTTGCGACTCTTTAGCGAATCTATTCGACAGCGCTCCCTCGATTATCCCATCATCCATCTCCCACATCGGAAGCGCATCGGGGTCATTGAGTGGCGGGTGGTGGAGGCCTACTCGGACATGGAATGTAGGATCTACATCGTATTCGAGTTTGCCAAGGCCAGCATATTCCCACCAATCCATCATCTCATCCAAGAACTCGATGTCATGTTCAATGCCTCTCATGGAGAAAGCAATCTCTTGTCCAACTCTGTTACCAATTTGTCTGAGCATAAGGCCCATGTCAATTCCTAGTACCTTGAGGTTGGATAGTTTGCCTTCTGTCAATTGCTTTCTAGCCTCATTAACTTCATTTCCAGCAGCAAAGAATGCTTCAGGGTCAAACGGTGTATCTCCGTCAGGCATATCAACATCGATTCCTAAGGCTGAAGAGATATTCTTCAAGAACGAACCTTCACCGATTGTCAATCTCAACGGGTCGTTAATTTGGTTGTCGGTATACCTTGCAACAGCGGTATCGAAATTCACTGCATTTTCCCATATCGTTTCTATCAAATTTAGATGGGATTCAGCAAATGCCTTTGACTCGATTATCAATGCAGCATCATCCTTGCCTCGACCGACTGGATTGTCTTCGATGTTAAGGTATTGAATTACTTCACTATTGTCTCTTGCGAAACCTAGTGATTCTAATTCATCAGAGTGTCTTACTTCAATCGAATCGTGTAATTGTTCAAAGAAGCGAATCGTCCTACTGTCTAGATGAGTTATAATTTGGATCACAACACCTCTAACTGCAGCAGTATTTACCGCTTCGAGAGCTGTTGGGTTTCGACAAAGGTGGAGGATTCCATATTGGCCAAGGAGCAAAATCAATCTTTCATCAGAATCCTCTGCCATCTTCTTTAGCCTGCTGTAAATGTGAGTTCTTTCTTTCAGAACTGCGAATCTAGCATCATCAATTCCTCGGCTACTCGAAGTTGTTTTTTTGTCATCGGTCTTGACATTTTTAGACAAGTCTTTGTAACCTTCAGTAATTCGGTTCAGTTGTTGCTTCCTCATGTCTATGATGTGTTCAATTGCTTGATGTACATTCATGCTGGAGAACAGCATTGGTCTGTCTGCAGTGACTGTAACGATTCCCATTTCTTGTAGTCTTGACAAGCTGTTGTAAGCGTCTAATCTGGTTGTGTTAAGTTCCTTAGCAAGTTCAGACGCTTTCATCTTTGGGTTGGAACCCAATATCATAATCGAGCGGACTTCTCTATCGTTCAATCCTGAATCTATTAGCAATTCGTCCCACATTCAATTTCCTCCTGTTACTTGGGAAATGTCTGCAAGTATTTTTGCAACGTGCCTTCTAGGCCTGAAAAGCCAGTCGTAGACATAGTGAACTTTGTTGTCTGGTCCAATTACAAATGACGACTTAGTAGGAAACTGTCCTAGATGTAATGGTATGTTGTAAGATATTCCAACCGATCTGTCAACATCTGCCAACAGAGGGAAAGGTAGGTTTCCTAATGATGATTTGAAATCCTTCAATTTTTCATATGTACCTGGGCCTATTCCAATGATGGAGCATCCTGAGGACTTGAATAATTCGTATTGCTCTTTGAATGTCAAGCATCCTCTTTTGCATGTTGGGGAGTTGTTTCTGGAGTAGAAGAAAATAACTCTCCACTCGCCATGAAGAGATTTACTGTCGAAGATACTACCATCGTCTGATTGCAATTCAAAATCTGGTGCTGTTTGTCCAATAATACTGGTGCTCATAGTAATCGCCATCAGACCCGTAAAAGGTGGCCCATGCGTGACGCCTTTGTTCTTAGATATGAACGGTTATAATCACATGTGCCTACAATAATAGGGACTCTCGACTTAACTTCAATGCCGTTACCGGTCAACTGCATGCTCTTATCCGGGTTGTTGGTCAACAAGTCAACCTCTGTGAAGCCTACAGAAGACAGCATAGTCGCAGCGAACTCGTAAGTTCTCGCATCGCCAGGTAAACCAAGTTCCAAATTTGCATCTAATGTGTCATATCCTTGATCTTGTAGAGCGTATGCTTGCATCTTGGCAAATAATCCGATTCCTCGGCCTTCTTGTCGTAGGTACACGATTGCTCCACATCCTTTCTCTTGTATTGCTTCCATGGCTGCTTCGAGCTGTGGCCCGCAATCACATCTAAGGCTACCAAATGCATCACCTGTCAAGCATTCCGAGTGGATTCTTACCAGTGGTGTTGTAGTGTTGGCATCGCCGATGTAAAGCAAAGCATGTTCTTTGTTTAACACCGGGTCGTGGAATGCCCTTATTCTGAACGTACCAAACTTGGTCGGTAACGTCGCATCTGCTTCTATAATACTAGTCTCTCGCTTCTTGCTGAGCATACACTGAAGTTTGCCTCATCAGTTATAATAACTCGTTCAAAAGCCTGAAGGTGATAAACGGCCCATTATATACCGCGAAGGCTCGAGGTTTGCCATGGGCAGGACAATCTGTGATTTAGGAGTGGCTGCTAGAGCCATTCTGGATAACAAAATCCTGCTTGTAAAAGAGGCACGTGGGCACTATCAAGGAATGTGGAGCCTTCCTAAGGGTAGCGTAGATGACGGCGAAGGTCCCGAAACTGCTGTTCTTAGGGAGCTGGAAGAAGAAACCGGAGCAAAAGGTGAGATTATTGGACTGGCTGCATTGAGATCCACAATGAACAAAGAAATGCCAGCAGTTTTCATATGCTTCGATGTACAAGTCAACACGACTTCGGAGATTATTGATACCGATGAAATTAGCGACTGCAAGTGGTTCACACTCGATGAACTGAAATCTCTTCCGTGGGTTTCAGACACAATGCACAACCTAGCAATTGACGCCCTGAGCGGTTCGAGAATGTCAATTCAGTCATTCAAGCCCCTTTCCAAAAGCGGCACTTCATACTACGTTTACAGTGTCAACAAACACTCAGGGTATCTTTCGCAGGTGTAACATGATTCCAGAATCCCGATTAAGAATTTACAATTCGGACTCAAGTCCGGGTAATTGCGTAGTATACTGGATGATTTCAGCCAGAAGGTCTGAATGGAATCATGGTCTTGAACACGCAATAAATCTAGCCAATGAAAGAGATATGCCATTAGTGGTTGTCGAACCGCTCGCTATTGCTCACAGATGGGCGAATGACAGGTCACACACCTTCGTTATTCAAGGGATGATGAGCAATAAAATCGCTTTTGAAGATTCACCGATTTCCTACATTCCCTACGTAGAGACAAAGCCCAACGAAGCGAGAGGGCTGCTGGAAAAATGGATGGAATATGCTGATGTAATGGTTATCGATGATTTCCCTGTTTACCACCCAAGAAGAGTAATGGAAATTGCGGTTTCAATCGGTAAGTGTGACATACATTGCGTTGATTCAAACGGCTTCATCTCTATGAGGGGGCAGAATCGAAGCTTCACTACTGCATACTCACTAAGGCGACACCTGCACAAAACAATTCTCAACCACATGATGGAATTCCCTCATCCCAAACCGATTACGTTAGGGAAAGATTTGCCAGTTATCGGCCTATCAGAAATTGAACGCATATTCGAAGAGAGTGATACTCCAATCACACCTTACGAGTTCATCTGGAGGATCTGTGAAATACAAGATATTGGAATTAATGCACTATCAAAATTAGTTATCGACCACTCAGTACCCCCTGTGCAACACATCATGGGTGGTTCTTCTTCTGCGAACACAAAATGGAACGAGTTCTTAGAGACACGATTGAGTGAATATGCCGATAACCGAAATCAGCCTGAACTCAATGGCGCTAGTGGTCTTTCACCTTATCTTCACTTTGGGCATATCAGCACCCACCAGATACTGAATGACATCTTCCAAAAGTATGACTGGGATGTGTCAAATATCACGCCGCCAAATGATGGCCGTAGAGCGAGATGGTGGGGACTTCCTTCAGATGTTGAATCCTTCCTAGACCAGGTAATAACTTGGCGAGACTTAGGCTTCATTCATTGTGCAGATGTAATTAATCACCACAAGTTTGAGTCTATACCTGAATGGGCTCAAAAGACTCTGAAAGAGCACGAAAACGATCCAAGGCCGTACCTCTACACATTCGAAGAGTTCGAAAATGCTGAGACGCATGATGAGTTATGGAATGCTGCACAACGTCAACTGAAGGCAGATGGCATCATCCATAACTATTTGCGAATGCTTTGGGGTAAGAAAATTCTCGAATGGACTCCTACACCTGAAATAGCGATGGAGTACATGGTAGCTCTCAATGATAAATGGGCTCTTGATGGTAGAGATCCTAACACATACACTGGAATCGGATGGGTTTTGGGGAAATTCGATAGAGGTTGGACGGAACGAGAAGTGTACGGAAAAATCCGTTGTATGACCACAGACTCAACTAAAAGAAAATTCAAGACAAAAGGTTACATTGAAAACTATTCAAATTTCCGTTCCAAACAGCAAAAGTTGTTCAACAAAGACTCCAATCCTGTTAACATATCATATCGCAGGAGGAACTGAATTGGCACATTTTACTCACATTGAAGAACATACAGCGTCCAAAAAAGAAATCTGGGACTGGTACAATAGTCTCGGTGCTTTTCGTCGAATAATGCCTGAATGGGAGGGAATCAGGCCACTGAATGCTGGTCGACTTGTCGATGATGATGAGACTATTTTCAAAGTTGGAATTGGCCCAATCAGGCTAAAATGGATTGCTAAGCATCACAGTGTAGTACCTGGTGAATCGTTTGCAGACCGGATGATGAAAGGACCATTTGGTGCTTGGAATCATGTTCACGAATTCAGTACAGTATCTGATGATGTCACATTGATTAGTGATAATGTCGAGTATCGTTTACCCTTCCATCTCCTGACTGGTTGGTCTGCTGGTTTTACAGTTCTTCCTCGAATGCGACAGATGTTCAAGTATCGTAGCACTAGAGTAACTAACGATATCAAACAGATACAAGCGACAGCAGATTTGCCTCGACAGAAGATACTGGTTTCTGGCTCTACAGGAATGATTGGGCTTCAACTATGTGCTTTCCTAGAAACAGCAGGTCATGAAGTACATCGCCTTTTACGTTTGAATACCAAACTACCTCCCGACGTTAATTCAACTCAGGTTGTACGATGGAACGATCGCACAGGTGATGTTGTAGAAGGGGACATGAATGGTTTTGACACCATAATACACCTTGCGGGAGCAGGAATCGGGGACAAGAGATGGTCAAAGAAAAGAAAGCAACTAATTCGCGACAGTCGTGTCATCCCTACAGAGAACCTATCCAAATTGATATCCAAACTTGACAAACCGCCAAAGACACTAATGTGTGGCTCAGCAATCGGATTTTACGGGGAGAGAGGAACTGAAGTTCTCGATAAATCATCATCCCCTGGTGATGAGTTCCTAGCGGAGATCTGTGGTGAGTGGGAGAATGCTTCTACAGCGGCTAGTGATGCAGGTATACGAGTTTTACATCTCAGAACTGGCATTGTAGTCTCGCCATTTGGTGGAGCACTTGCCAAACTTCTGTTACCTGCTCAATTAGGAGCTGGTGGACCAGTTGGAGGCGGCAAGCAGATGCAATCATGGATTTCACTTGATGATGAGGTATACGCTATACACCATCTAATGATGAATGATTCATGTGATGGTGCATACAATTTGACAGCACCTAATACAGTCAATCAGAAACAATTTGCTAGAGTACTAGGTCGTGTATTACGCAGGCCTGGATTCATGCCTTTACCCGGTTTTGTCATCAAACTTTTATTCGGAGAAATGGGTAAGAAGCTGGTATTAGAAGGGCAAGATGTAAGGCCTACTCGATTACTTGAATCTGGTTATGAGTTCACATATCCTGATTTGGAAATGTGTTTGCGTAACTGTTTAGGCAAAATGAAGTAATCACTTCGGTGGCTTCCAGTCTTTGTGTATTTCATATGTCGGCCCATCGGGTAGTGGATAGTCGTCGAGACGATCTAAAAGCCAAATTAGCCAATCGAATGAGCCAATGTTGTTTTTGTTGTCACCGCTAACCCCTGCTCTTTGAGCGGATTCAGTCATTATTTTGACAATTCGGCGAAGTCTTTCGTTTAGGAATAGTGTGTATGATTGGTAAAATGATGCTACTATATCTATTGACAAATGTCCGTGAAATGTTAGTACTCCATGATTGTTCATCCCAACCATCAGTGCGTTGATAGCATCTTTTTCTTCTCGTGAAAGATTTTGTAGATTTTCAACAGTAGAATCTTCTGTGATTCGATTAATTGTCACTGATATACCTCTTTGAATAAGTGGCGAACTCAAGTGAGCGGCTACATCTCTTCCAATCTCATACTTTCTGTTTTCATTCCATTGCTTCATTTGACGCAAACCGAATAACAGCGTGATTAGTATCGCTAATCCTCCAAACATCTCCCCAATGTTTGCAGCCATCTCTATGTCCATGAGTTACTCACAGAATTGATGGGTTAGAGTCTTTTGCATTATATTACAGGAAAAAACCTAGGTGTGATTGGGTTGAATTCTTGTACATGTTTGCACGTGTAATAGACCACCTTCCAACCTTGCTGCCATCAGCAGACAATTCAATTACACACATGACAAAGGTTTCATCCTTGCCTGGTTCAAAAACTGAATGTGTACCACAAATTACACCATTGCCGTTGTACAATTCTTTGTAATTACCAAGGCGGAAGTCGGTATTTCTGACCCAGTTTAATGTGTCCTCTTTAGACGATGATGATCCACCGTTGATGCTATCCCAGGAAAAAGTGTCATCACACATCATAATCTCTAGTTCCGTCAGATTTTTGGTTTCCATTGCTAGTCCCCAAGTGGTGGCAGCTTCCTTGAATGTTAGAGGCATATGCAAATCCGGTAGTAACTAGCCAATAGAGATTTACCCTGCAGTAAGAGTTTATCGATACCGTAGAGATGTCAAACCATTAACTACGATTCGCATTGGGTGCTATGTCGCTACGCATCAAAATGAAGTGATCTAGTGAAGTGAATAAATGAATAGAATATGTTCTCGAGGTCGGCTGAATTTCAGACCGAAGAGTTGGTTAGTTGCAATCATTACGGAAGAGCATGCCGGACCCCATAATTAGCCCTGATGGGAGTAGATTCTGGACTGGAACTGAATGGGCTCCTACAAGTGGTTCTAATCAAATCACAAACCTCAACCTTCAAGATAGCGTAATTGGAGGTGATGTGAATATTTCTATGAATAGTATATCTGAAATCAAACAGGCTGTAGATTCTGCATTAATAACTCACATACAACCAAATGATACAGCACAATTACCTAGTGTTGTATCTCCACGAAAGCAAGTTTGGTTCATGGGTAGAAGAATATGGAATCCAAAAGGATTCATATTGTTAATTTCACTCTTTTTGAGTGTTTATTCTGTAGTAATTTTTGCACCCTGGCCCGCTTTGGCAGGTGTTTTAATCGCAGGATATTGCATCAAAAAAGGCGATGTAAGGGGGATTCCGATTCTTCTGTTTAATCTGTTGATTACGGTTATATCAATTTGAATCAGTCAAAATCACTAGCCGAAAGAGCGAGGACCATTCTTTCATTTTGTGGTACTGTCAAACTTTGAGCAACCATTTCCATGAACTCTCTACCCTCTTCATCTAAATCCCCATTTTTTGATGCCTCTATGATCAAATCTTTATTCCAACTACATATTGGAAAAACTCCCTCTGTACAAGTATCACATGGCCGATTCATGGTTTTTTGGCGCCTACTCAAAGCATGCCTGACAAGAATTATGTAAACTGCAATTACTAAAACTCTAATCGTATTACCCTTAGTATCAACTGCTGTAAAAAATAACGGGCCCCCAATAAACAATACTGAGCCAATCCCAAGCCCGACTCTTGCAAATATTTTGAACCACTTTATTTGGTAATGCATCTGCAAGTATGGCAGTGGAATAAAACCTAATCCAATGAGCCAAATTGTTAACCAATTGAAATTTAATGAATACATCATGAAAAGAATTAGCACGCCTAAAACTATTCCACTATACATTGAAACACAGCCCAAACAAAATGGGTGATTCATTATTCGAATTACATGGTGGTCATGAAAGGAGCAATCGGGGTGATGCGCTCCCCAACGGTATGTTGAAAGTTTATTGAAAATGTCAGAAAGACCAACTGGTTGGGTCACTTGTTGCACCTAACCAACTTTGAACACCAACAGTAGACAGTCATCTGCTGAACAACATCCAATTTGACTTTCTTTCTGCATCCAAACAAATGTCCTTCCAGCAGCGGCCTGCTGATTCATAATATTCTGAATTTTATTAGCTTCGAATGTTTTATCGCAACAACCCTTTTTCATCGAAACAACTTCATAACGATGATTAGAGTTCGTTGCACCATGCATAGGTTGCATGAATGTTACTTTTGACCCTACAATATATACTTAACCATGAACAAATCGCAAGAGAGTCTTTGAAACTTGGTGGGGTGACAACATGATCTGACTAGTTAGAATTGGTGATGAAAAACCCAAGCGCAATCATTACAATAAGTCCCGATACCAAACAAGTATTTTTTTTGATGAAAGATTTTCTTCAACATCTTTTCATTCATATCGGGGATTTCAAAGTAGTTAGATACAGTCAGTAATTGACTACATTTCTTGCACTTCTTCACTTCCATATTTTACTAATAATCAGTATTTTATTTGATGCTTTTTCAGGGTGATTTGGAACCTACGAAAAAGTGACTTTTATTCATCTATTCACTGGCGCGCAGTACATCGTTACTCAGTGAGCGCCGTTTGTGGGGCTCGAACCCACGACCTTGGGATTAACAGTCCCACGCTCCACCAACTAAGCTAAAACGGCATCCCTGCCGACATGCCTTCCCTATATGACGGCTTCCATCAAAACAGCATTTTTCAGGCTGAGAAAACTTGCAGAATTCTAGTTTGCCTTTCAAAAACTTCGTCAGTTACTTCTAATGAGTTTTCGATTAACTGAACTTGATTAGGGGTGAGTTTGCTGTTGACTTCGAATTTTATCCAAGGCATTCCGTGCTCAATTTTCCCGCCAAGAGGGATGAGGAGTTCCGCTCCAATTCCATGATCGATATCGCTGTTGTCTCCAGTTCTTCCAGCGCCTAAATTGCACAATACTTCTCCGATAGTTAGAGCATTTATTCCTGAAATCCAACCCGATTTAGTGGCCGAAATATTGTGGACTTGGCTTGCCCTAGGCAGGACTTCCCAAGGGCTTTCAACCAACTTCTCGACTATTTCAGGTTCGACACCTTGCCGTGAACACATTTTCTTGAATTCTTCAAGTGCACTGCCATCTTCGATAGATGGTCGGATATCGTAACCTAAGGCATCAGCCTGATTGTAAACTAACTCCATTGTATCAGAAGGCCCCTTTCCTTTCAGGCAGTCTATACATTCTACAATTTCATGGCTGTTTCCAAACATTACTCCTATCGGGTTGTCCATCTCAGTAACCTGTGCTGTAACTTTCATACCTAGGTCGCTTCCAGTTTTGACCATCGATTCAGCAAGAGCAACTGCATCATCTTTATTCTTCATGAATGCAGCCTTTCCACATTTGACATCGAGAACCAATTTTTCAAGCCCTTCCGCTGCTTTTTTAGAAATAATAGAGGCAGTAATCAATCCGATTTGAGGGACTGTTGCGGTAATGTCTCTTATCGAATACAAGATTCTGTCTGCAGGTGCAATATCCTCTGTTTGACGAGAAATAAAGCAAGGGTTAGATGACATCTCATCCAAAGTCAAGCCAGTATTGAAACCAGGAATTGCTTCCAATTTGTCAATAGTTCCTCCAGTGTGAGCCAGCCCCCTTCCTGCCAGCATTGGGATTGTTGCACCAGCTGCTCTTAGTGCTGGGGCGAGAACTATGCTCATCTTGTCACCAACACCTCCTGTGGAATGTTTGTCAACTCGAGAGGGAGCAATCTGCATCCGGTGCCCAGCATTCAGCATCTCTTTTGTGAGCATGCTAGTCTCTTCTGAAGTCAGACCATTGATTTGGCATGCCATCAAGAATGCGCCTAATTGCTCTCTTGGAATCTGAGTGATATTTTTGCAGATATATTGGAAATCCTCACCACTCAGTGAATTACCATCACGTTTCAATGCGAGAATCTCAGGCATTGTTCGCATCTGAAACACCTTAGGATGCTAAACCAATTTCAACAAGTCTTTGATGCAGGTAATCTCCTGCATTAATCGAGTCATACAGAACTTCGCCGCCTGTCATTTCGACAAACTCTGGTTGTGGAGTAAGATCAACTTCATTTCTTGGATGTACAAACATAGGCATGGAATACCTATCTGTAGTTGCATCAGGTGGATTGACCACACGGTGAGTTGTAGATTTAAACAGCCCATTTGTTATGTTCTGTAACATGTCGCCACTATCTACGATAATGTGGTCATGATTCCCTTCAACTTCAATCCAAGAGCCATCGTGGTCCATTACTTGTAATCCGTCAGCGGTCGCGCCAACTAGTAGAGTGATCAAATTGATATCTTCGTGCTGGGCACTTCTTACCGCACCTTCTGGAGCATTCGCTCCAAGTGCGGGATAGTGAATTACCCTGAGAATTGTGTTTCCATTGTGTGCCATGTCTGGTAGCCACGACTCTGGTTTGTTAAGGTATAGTGATGCCGCAGCAAGAAGCTCAGAACTCATAGATTCCATCGCAATATAGAGACCATCAATAGAATGCTCGAAATCTTCTGGTTTTTCTGGCCAGATATTTTTATGGAAATTAGGATCGTCAATCGTCCTTCCTGTTTGCCAGAACTCTTTCAAGTCCGGAGCAGGGTTGTCTTTAGCATGTTCAACACCGTAAGGTGTGTAACCCCTCTGGCGAAATAGTTCGGCTTGTTCGTATTGAGATTTTTCTTCTTGTGTCAATTCGAAGAAATCTTCAGCAACTGAATAAGACTGTTTGATAGAGTCAACATTAATTCCATGGCCCGTTAGTGCAAAGAAACCAATGTCTTGGAGCGCTTCTCCCATCTTCTTGACAAACTCGATACGACGTTGTCCGCCAGCACGCCAGTCAGATAAATCGCATACTTCTAAGGTTCGACTCATTTCAATCACGTAATTTTGCGATCAACTTTAGCATTTCAAAGTACAACCAAATCAAGGTCATAGTTAATCCGAATGCACCGTACCATTCCATATTCTTAGGAGCTCCATACTTGACTCCATTCTCAATCATTGCGAAATCAAGGATTAAGAACATAGAGGCCACACCCACGAAAACAAGACTGATTAAAATTCCAATAGGGCCACTACTGTGTAAGAATGGAACACTAGTTCCCATGAAACTAAGGATGATGTTGAATAGATAGACCATCATAATCGCTCCCGCCATTGATATAACGGCTAGCGTAAATTTCTCAGTGGCTTTAATTATCTTGGCACGGTACAGTGAAAGCATTACTAGGAAGACAGACACAGTTCCAACAAGTGCTTGCAGTACAACTCCTTCTGTCCCTCCTAAGTAGTAATTTTCTACCATAAACGAAAATGAACCGAGGAATAAACCTTCAAGTAGAGCGTACATTCCAATCAATACCTGCGGATTATTTGGCCTTGCAAACATAATGATTAGTGCCGTTATGAATCCACCAATTGCTCCACCAAGGCCAAGAAGCATTGCTAATCCTGGGCTTTCCACACTCATTGTGTAGGTGCCAAGTGCAGAGATGGAAACTAATCCTAGCAATACTAGAGTTTTGTTTATTGTCCCATCCAATGTCATCCTTTCAGTGGCTGTTACGCCTTGGAAATATTGTGGGTTCAGGGCAGGGTTAGTGCTACGGAATCTCATCTGAATCAAACCTCGATTATGGCACTCCCTTGTCAATCTTCTGAGGAATTGTCCTCTACTTGTTGTTGATACCACTCAGAAAGCTGTTCTTCGGACCAACCCGAGTCGAGGTACTTCTGAACCTGTTCTTCACTCCATCCCGGGAATTTGCCACCGTCTTCATTGACTGTTCCGGCGTCTTCTGCAGAGCCATCAAGAACTGGCATTTCCCAGTTTTTAGAATCAGCAGATTCTGATGCGATCATCTCAGCAGATACGTCATCATCTTCTGGCTCCTTCTTCTTTGTGAGAAGTATTGTTCCAGCGCCAACTAGAACCAACAATCCAATTGTTATCAGGGTGAGCATGAAATCCATGCCAGAAGAGTTTTCTTCTTCTCCGGACTCATTGATGACTTGGTTCTTGTTCTGTTCATTAGAGCAACCCTGAGTATCAGTAGCAGCCCCTGCAACAGTGTCTGGACAATCATCGACCTCATCGAGAATACCATCTCCATCTGAATCCTGAGTTGTGGTATTATCGGAACTTTGGTTGTTATCTCCGCCGTCATTTCCATTTCCAGTATCTGGTACACATCCAATAACTTCGCTATCGGCTTGTCCATCATTATCTGCGTCTGCCATAGTGACTGCATCCCCTGCGCTGACATCTGGATTATTCGCAGCCCACAAGATTTCATTTCCATCTGTGATACAGTCTCCGTCTGTGTCATTTGAATATGGATTTGAGCCGTAAGAGAATTCGCCTATGTTGTTTAATCCGTCTCCGTCAGGGTCCAAATTAGAATCTTGATCAGTACGAGATAGATTGTTAGCAACTTCCCAATAATCTGGAATTCCATCGATGTCGCTATCTGTGTTCAGATCGAATCTATTCCAATCTTCCCAGAAGGATTCTTCAAACGGTGCAGTTACTGCTTGGGAATGAATAATCAACCCCATCTCTCGATTCCTAAGAATAGAATTGTCTCCCCAGTTGATACTAGAGATTAGAACACTTTCTCCATCGACTATTACCCCTTTGTTGTGCAGCTTTTCGATAGTTTCATTTTCACTCATCAAAATGGCTTCAACATCCCCGTCCCAGTCATTTAGTTCATTAACAACTTCTCGGATTTCTGGATTTTCATTGACATAATGTTGATTGATTGCTAATCTAATAGAAACTCCTCTTGCGGCTGCATCTTCTAGTGAATCTAATAGTGGATTTTCTTGCCATCCCCAGTACCAGTCCATTTCCAAGTATTGTAGGGAAAGAAGGATTTCAGAATCAGCCGAATCGATCAGGTCAGAAAGTCCGAACATACAATCGTCCGGGCAGGTAAGTAACTCACCCGTAATTGGACCAGATATTGCTTGAGTAACTTCGCCTGCGGAATAAGCAAACGGAATAATGTATGATTCAGTTGGTTGCTGATACGTCGAATCTTCAATGTGTAATTCACTAGGGTTTTCATCAAAAGCCATTCGCTCTAGGACAATTGTCGCTAAGTCTACACTGTCAACAATAACTCCCCAGTCACGATTTCCAATTCCATCCACTGGCATTGATGCGTTCTTCCAATTTCCTGAGCCTATCCAGACATGTTCGGAATCAACAACTGCTACCTTAGAGTGAATGTATTGGTAAGGAGATGATGATGAAGAAGAGAACTGAAGGACATCTGCTCCTGCGTTCTCCAATTCCCAAGCCATGGCAAGGCTTTGCTCCACATTATAATCTCCCCACCAGGTTTCAGGTTCATGGATAACTACAGTAATGTCTACATCTCTGTTTGCCGCTTCAATCAGCGCCATAACCAGATTTGGATGATGTAATTGATAGACATGGAGGTGAATTGAATCTTCAGCGTCGCCCAGCAAATTGATAACTTCACTAAATCCACCATCAGGGCCAATTAGAGGAGTTACTGTGGTATCATCACTAAATGTGTTTATTCCACAGAAGTGGCTTGCACCAGCAACAGACCAACGCATCTCCCAGTCACTTGATGAATCAGTATCTTGCATGTCGCCGCAACCATCTCCTCTCAGATACAGGATTCTGTCTACGGTAGTTACAGGAACTCCAATTGAGGGCCCTGACCATCCTTCTGAAGATGTAGGTCCGTTTCCGTAAACAAATGTGTCTGCGACAATTCCATCTGGTGATACAAGTTGCATGGTTGCACCACTATTCGGCATCCATACGGGGTAACTCATTACATCATCTGCATCTAAAATCATGGTGGAACCCATAGCTTTGACCGAGTCTGCATCTGGACTGATTATTACTGAAGAGTCAGCAGATATTTGCCCTGAAATAAAGGTGCCATTGAAACTAACTCCTCCGGTAGTTGTCTTACGAATCATCCACCCAGTCAAACTTGCAGTCTGAGTTCCAATATTGCTAATTTCAAAGAACTCATCATTGGTAGTTTGACTCTTCTCTTCAAACATAAAACGACTGAACATTAAATCTTCAGGGTTTGTCGAATTTGTAGTGTCCGGCTCTGGTTGTCCAGGAGTAGGCCATGGTAAAACCTCACCTTCGCTGTTCATTGTCGTACAATCTGTAGTGATTGTCCAATCAACTCGATCCACTTCATTACCATCTGGGTCTTCAAGTATTGCAGAGCCGCCAAGTCCACTAATGAACCAGTTTGGTGTTGTAAATACCGCTCTAAGTCCCGGTGCTAAGGACATAGTAGTAGAATTCCAAAGGTTGCTGTCACGCATGTGGAACAAGTCACCGCCATCGGATAATAATCTCCAAGCACTCAGGTCAATAACTTGTGTTCCGTTGTTCAGAACTTCAATCCAATCATCACTAGGTGTGATCGTTCCTTCTGAGCAGTGGGCTAAAATTTCAGTAATTTCGATTGAATCATCACCAAGGTAGGGTGAGGTGTCAGGATTAGCGACTCCTGGAGTTGCCCACGGTGCCTGCGTCCATTCTCCATTCCATAACCAACTCGATTCACCTTCTGTCGTGTAGTCATAAGTTAATGACGAAATGATTTGATTTGATGAATCTCTCAATTCCATAGTGTCGATTGTATTTTTGAGATAGAATCCTTGACTACCATTGATTGCAACCAAAACAATCTCCCCCGGTGCGATTGTTGTTCCTGTTTTGAGAGGCATCTGATGTTCATTGATGTTGAAATTACGAGAGCCTGATGTAAAGTGCCAGTTTGCAATATCGACAGGTTGGTTTCCTGTATTGATAAGTTCAATCCATTCTCCGTTCGGCCAACTCCAAGAATCATCTCCAACCGCATCTGCAAATATTTCATTGAAGGCTAATTCAC